>Ga0210410_10000059_pt1 | contig 186003 bp, 162 predicted proteins | sample IncBWC4MmetaG_FD_161058 | JGI IMG/M metagenome (GOLD analysis project Ga0210410, IMG submission 161058) | Forest soil microbial communities from Barre Woods Harvard Forest LTER site, Petersham, Massachusetts, United States - Inc-BW-C-4-M | ecosystem: Environmental > Terrestrial > Soil >... | reverse complement strand
CAGGCTTTTACGGGCATCGCGGCATCGACCTGCGCGAACTACCCGCCGCGCTGCTCACCAACTGGTCGCGCGGCGGCGCCGCGCGCGGAGCGTCGACAATCACCCAGCAGCTGGCCAAGAACCTGTTTCTGTCGCGCGACAAGCAGCTCGGACGCAAGCTGCAGGAACTGGCGATCACTTTCCTGCTCGAGTCGGCGCTCGGCAAGGATCGTATCCTCGAGATCTATCTGAACATCATCGAATGGGGACCGGACCTCAGTGGCCTGAGGCCCGCGGCCCGCCGCTATTTCGGTCGCGAACCGCGAGAGCTGACGCCGGCCGAGATGGCCTTCCTGGTCGCGATCATCCCCGGGCCGATCAAATACCAGAGTTCATTCGCGCACGGCACGCCGGGGCCTGGGCTGCGTTCGCTGATCGACGAGCTGCTGGCGAAGCTGCGGTCGGTCGATGCGATCGGCGAGGAGGAATATAGGCGAGCGCTCGAAGAACGCATCGTCGTTGCCGGCGGCAGGCCGCCCGGATGATCGGTGGCGAATGGAAACGGCCGGAAAGGGATCGACAAAGTCCCCTCCTAGTTCGGTTCAGGCTGTATCGCTGGTTTTGGGCCGACAACTGCCGCAGCGGATGCATCGGCGAGATCCATCTCGCGCTTGCCGCGTTCGCTGTATCGACGCATCCATCGAACGATGTCGCCAAGGTGTGCAGGCTCAAACGGATAAACCACCGCGCCGCCCAGTTCTATCCATTTGAGCATCTCAAAACGCTGGGGTATTTCCAGTAGATACAAGGCCTCGACAACGCAGGGCCAGGTCGTAATGAGTCGAAGTCCACTTGCCGACAATTCTTTCACCAATGCATCGAAGCGACCATTCGAGCGCATCCTTGACGAATTCAGACTTGGTAATGCCAAGCCGGCGAGATTCTTGCTCGACGCGGGTTTCCAAAGTCGGATCCAATCGAACGCTCATGGCCATCGAGCCGCTCCAAGCAAATGTAATACAGCAATACTGTAATGCCTTATCGCAGGGTAAATCAATAAACCATGGCACGGTTGGAGAAACATAAGTAATTGTTCTGTAAGGTTAAAACGGGTGCTCGGAAGAGCTCCTCTCGATCAACTGGCCGTAGGTTCGATCGCTACTGGGGCCACCGCAATGGGCTGATTTGGGAATATACCTCCAGTCGCTCAGGTCATATTTATAAGTAGCGGCTACCGATGAGGGGCAGCGTTCATTAACTTGTGCACTGGATGAGTGTCGTTTCAACATTGAGTGACTCCGGAAAACCAGCGACGCCCGATACGGCCAAGATACGCTTGGGGTTGATCATGAGCGGAGGCGGTGCTCGCGCGGCGTATCAGGTAGGTGTGCTGCGCGCCATCGCCGCCATGCTTCCTCGAGGGGCCGAGAATCCGTTCCCGATCATATGTGGCACGTCGGCGGGCGCCATCAACGCAGCGAGCCTTGCCAGCAACGCGGATCGCTTCGGTGCCGGCGTGAAGCGTCTCTCGGACATATGGGAGAATCTCCATGCCGGTGACGTCTATCGCACAGACGCGCTCGGCATTGCCACGAACCTGTGTCGTTGTGCGGGATCGCTTTGGGGTTGGGGCAAACCGAAGTCGCAGGCGCTCTCTTTGCTGGATTGCTCTCCGTTGCGCTCGCTGCTCGGTCAAACCATCGATTTTGGTCGCATCCGGCACGTCATCGCCGCGGGATACCTCAACGCATTGAGCATTACCGCATCGAGCTACGCCTCCGGTGATTCAGTCACGTTCTACCAAGACGACGGGTGTCACCCGCCGTGGCGTCGTGCACACAGGGTTGGCCGCTTATCGGAGATTGAGCTGTCGCACGTGATGGCATCATGTGCCTTACCGATCGTGTTCCCCGCTGTGAGAATCGGTACGGAGTATTTTGGTGATGGATCGATGCATCAGCTCGCGCCCGTCAGCGCTGCGCTACACCTCGGCGCGCGCCGCGTATTGGTCATCGGAGTTGGTTCGGCATCCCCAAGTGAGCGAGGTGCGCAAGATGCCGACGCGCCGCCATCGTTGGCACAAATCGGCGGCCACATGCTCGATGCAATCTTCGTCGACACGTTGGATATGGATCTCGAACGGCTGCAACGGGTGAACCAGACATTAGCCAGCGTGCGCGAGGACATCGGATGGCGGATGTCCCCCCATTTGCAGTCAATCGATGCGTTGGTAATTCGGCCCAGCCAGCGAATGGACAAAATCGCCGCGGATCACGCTGCTGAGCTCCCGCGTGCCATGCGCTTCTTTACGCGTCGAATCGGCGTACTCGACCCGAATGGCGCATCAGTGCTGAGCTACCTGTTGTTCGCGCGTGGTTACTGCCGTACCTTGATAGGCCTCGGGTATTCTGACGCCATGGCGCGGCGCTCAGAGATACTCCACTTCATTGGCCATGATCACCACTTCGAACATTCTTCGTGTCCCCCGGGTGCGTACTCCGAGAACGGAGAGATCGCTCCTGATCGGATCGAGAATCAGAAGGGTCTGCCGCGCGACCGTCGGCTACCTGGAAGCCAGTTTGAGCAACGGTAGGACCGCTGCCGACTTTCTAACGGATTCGCGTCATCTCAATGAGAGCTTCTTCGACACCCCTCAGGTTCTTCGATTTTGCGTTCATGATTCTCTCAAACCATACGCCATCTGCTGCAAGTCTTACGACACGAAGCTCGATTCTCGAATCAGTTTTCGAATGTCTCTTTAGGCGTTCGCTCAGCCAGGTATCCCACACCCATCCGACCTGATCTTTAGAGGCCAGCAGACTCAAGAGCGCGCCCCACACTTTACGTTCAGCTGCACCTTCGGAAAATGCGGCCCTGATGTATGCACGAGTAAAGCATCCATCGGAATTCTCTTCCTCCGCCATCAGTCGGTCGAACTGCTTGTCCAATCGCGTCAATAATATCTGCATCAGCTCCGTCACCAACGTCTCTTTGCTATTGAAGTGATGAAAGAAAGCCCCCTTGGTAACGTCCGCCAATTCACTCACCTTGTTGACGGTGACATCAGCTATACCCTTGGTCGCAGCGAGTTCGAAGGCGGCAGATAAAAGGGACTCTCTAACGAAGAGAGGGTCCTTCTTTTTCATGTACGCGTTCTTTACTTTAGTCGCCTTCATTTTCGAGAGTCTCCTCAACGTCTCAAAAGTTTATTCCTTTGGGTGAGTCCGTGGCGCAAATAAACTGATTGCATTAAAAGATACCTAGTGGTATCTTTCACAGCAAGGCTCTTCGAGACGAACCGTGACGCTGCTGTATCAGGGTTGCCTCCATTCCATCCGGGACTCGAAAGTCGCGGTACGAGTGGCGTTTTTACAGACCGTTAAAGCTCCCGAAGTGGTAGGGCAATTTTAAAGAACAACTTGTGAGGTGAAATCATGACCGGTTTAGCATTGAGCGAAATAAAGGCTGTTGACTTGGAATCGGAATTGGCAGTGGCTCACCTTGTTTTCAAGGTGGCTGATCTTGAGAGCAGTTGTCGATTCTACTCGAATCTCGGGATTCCTCCTTTTTTTATTGACGAAGAGGTCGCAATTGTTGAGCTACGCGGAGGCACTCATCTTATCTTGCTATCAGTTGATTCGATGGCTGGAGAAGGCGTAGCGAAAAGTTTGACAGGACAATTCCACCAAAGGTTTGCTGAGCAATTTGACCTCATGATCGAAGGGAAGGGCCTGGATGAATTGAAAGAATATCGGCTGGAGCTGATCAGTCGTGGAATCGCAGCAGGAGAGATCCCCGATGAAATGTTTTTTGGACATCATCTTTTCTGCGTAAAGGACCCCGATGGGAACGGTATAACGATCTACACTAGCCACGCAATTAATTGATCAGAAAGCTCTGCCATTGATTTGCGGGAACTTCAAATGAGAGGCCGCTGCGGCAACTTCCATCCACCGCCCGCGTGATTGGATGCGGTAGGGCGCTGTGCGGCCTGCCGCAAAGCTGACATCTATTGCACTCGTTTGAGGTCCTGTATCCAATTGGTTTCCCACGTTTTGCCGCCATCCGGCGAGTACGCCTGCTCCCAGTGACATGACGCTGAGGTGATCTTGGACCATATGAATCTGATGCGAATGGGCTTCCCGTTCTCGGTATCGTCGGCGAAAAAAGTTCCTACGCCATTGTGGAAGCTACCCTTCACGGGCGGATCCATCGGCGCCGTCGGCGTTCGACTGTCCATCCACCAGATCGACCACTGTCCCGACTTGGCGTCAAACGACCGCGGAGCCACTCCGCGGTAAGCGCCGCCCGGTACGTCAAACACATCGTCGTCCACATTGGCGTAGCCGCCCATCAGTGGCTGGCTATGCAGTGTCCCCTCGAATTCGACCCATTCGTGATTGTTGGCGAGCCGCTTCTTCAGCTTTCGATGATGAACTTGCCAGTGACCGACCAGAAAATCGAAATCATGGAGTCCGGGCACGGTATTGTCTGCTGGGGCAGCCTTTTCCGCCGAAGCGGGCAAGGTTTGCGCCACCAAAAGCTCACCTGCGACCAAGGCCGGCAGCGCAATCACGGTTATGCAGCGATATAAATTCACGTTCGACTCCTTCCGCGGTTGACGAGCGCTGTCCTATTTCCGCAAATTCGCCACTATCTTGATTTCCGTAATGCCATTGGTCGGAATCAAGCGGGATACCTGGATGGCTGTCCATGCCGGGAATGGCGGCTTTACATAGTTTTTCTTCACCGCGACCATCGCCGGCATCTGCGTCGTCAGATCGGTGTGGAAGCTGGTGATCTCCACCACGTCGTCCCAAGTTGCGCCGGCATTCTTTAGGATTTCGCTGATTCGCTCGAAGGCGCGCGTGTACGCGAGCCGAAGATCAGTCTCGCCATCACGAACGCCGGCGACGACGCCGGACAGATAAATCGTATCACCGGTCACGATGGCGTCGGAAAAACCCCAATCCTCCGAGATTTTGAGCGAGGCAGGATCCGACGGCATCAGCACCTTGGCGACTTGGCGCGCTCCCGCAATTGCAGGACCCGAGGCCACAAAGGTGAGCCAGGAGAGAACAAATAGTGCAAGGCGCATAGGCATCTCCGAGGGAATATTTTGTGTTGGCCGCTGAATCAAGCGATGCGAAGACTCTCTCCACCCATTCTACCCAAGGCAAAGGCGGAGGCTAGTCCTCCAATCACCCACGCCGAGTACCGGCGCCGAACCGATGGAAAAGTAGGCCGTTTCGCAACACGCTCGTCCGTTCCACAACATTTCCAAGGACAGGGCCCGGCGCTCGTAGTTAGGATCGCATGCAATTCATTGAGCGCTCCGAGTTGCCTTGTTTACCCGCGGCACGAACATTCTGTGCAGGGTAAGCGGAGCCGGAGCCGGACACGCATTACCGGGAGATTAAATGTCAATTCGTACTCTTCAATTGCTGCTGGCTGGCTGCCTGATGACGGGCACACTATGGGCGGCCGACAATCCCTTCGCAGGCAAATGGAAGGTGAACCCGTCCAAGAGCAAATTCAACGACGAACTGAAGGTTGAGGTCGCGGGAGCAAACAGATACGCGATCACCTTTGGCCCTGGTGCAGTGGACACAGTCGTGGCCGATGGGAGTGACCAGCCGGCTCTGAGCGGAACCACCCTGTCCATCACGGTGAAAGGGCCCAGCGGCTGGGAGATCGTCCGCAAGATGCAGGGCCGCACGCTCATCAGGGCGCATTGGAAGCTTTCCGAAGACGGCAAAACGCTGAACGACGCCTTTACGCAATATTTGCCCGACGGTACGACTTTGTTCTCGCAACCTTTGCCCGACGGTTCGACATTGTTCTTGCCCTATGTGTACGAGCGGACGGCGGGAAATTCAGGTTTTCCAGGCACGTGGGACAGCGAGAGCGCAAAAGCGAAGGCGGGCATGGAACTCCAGGTCCAGCCCTACGAGGGTGACGGCGTGTCATTTAAACGTTCCGATGAAGAAAAGATCAACAGGATCGAGTTAGATGGGAACGATCATCCGGACCTCGATCCGAACCGGGGGGATAAAGGCACTGCATATTCGGGCCGCCGTGTGAACGCGCGCAGTCTAGAAATCACATACAAATTCAATGGCAAAATAACAGGCACCCGGCAGATGGAGCTTTCCACGGATCTCAACTCCTTGACGATAACCGAGCGCCTGGTGGGTCAAAGCAGGCCCAAGAGCATCCTTGTGTTTGATCGGGAATAGACGTGCGAGTCCACTCCTTCAGGTGTGGGTCCCGCGATTCGCCTTGGCACTGGCACGAGGTATTTTCGACGGCATTCTCTCCAATGTTGTAGAGTTTTGGGATGAAGAATCGCTGGGCTCTCTGGATGGCGGCGATCCTGCTGTGGAGCACTCTCGGACTGCTGTTCGCCGTGCCGGGCCTATCGTCCGGCAGCTGGAGGCGCGTTCTCCTGGGCTCTCTCGTCCAGTGGTGGTCCTGGGGCTTGGTCACGCCGCTTATTTTTTGGATAGACACGCGGCTTCCCTTCAAAGAGAACCAGCTTCTCAGGCGTGCGCTTGCGCATTTGCCCGCAAGCGTGTTTGTAACCATCGTCTATAGCTGCGTTGTCATGTCCATGGCAGCCCTTTTCGGCCTGCAAGCATGGAGTGCGATGGCCAGTACACGCTTTCTTGCGGCCCTCCTCCCGGGCCTTCTCTGGAGCTGGCTGGTGTATTGGGTCATCTTTGGCGTGATCCAGACTCTCCAGTACTACGAACACTATCGCGCTGGTGAACTGCGCTTGGAAAAAATGGAGCGCAGCTTTTCGCAAGCGCGCCTGAATGCACTGCGCCTGCAGCTGGACCCGCATTTTCTGTTCAATGCGCTCAATACCATCTCGTCGCAAGTCGAGCGCGATCCGAGGCTGGCGCGCACAATGATCGAGCACTTGGGCGATCTGCTTCGCCTGTCACTCGATGCACGGGCCCGGCAGGAGATTCCGCTTGCCGAGGAGCTCGCGTTTCTCGACCACTACGTCGCCATCCAGAAGATTCGTTTCGCAGACAACTTGCGAATCGAAATACAAGTCAACCCCGACGTGAAGTACGCGCTCGTACCCGGCCTCATCGTGCAGCCGCTCGTTGAAAATGCCATTCGTCACGGTATCTCGCGGCGCGCCTCAGGCGGCACCGTGACGGTGACAGCCCAGGGCGGCCCGAACCAGGTCGAGATCCGTGTAGCGGATGACGGCGTTGGATTGCCGCCCGGGTGGACGCTCGAAAAATCTTCAGGTATGGGACTATCCATCACGCGCGAACGCATTGTTGGCCTCCATCCGGACGGCAATAGCAGCTTCTTCGTCCGGCCACGTATCGGGGGCGGAACAGAGGTGGAGATTTCGTTGCCACTACGATTCGCAGGAGAGCCAGCCAGTGGCGCAACCCGCTGAACGGATCCGCGTTCTCGTGGCCGATGATGAAGCGCCAGCGCGCCAACGCCTCATCGATCTGCTCAAGAAGGATTCACAGGTCAGTGCCGTACTCGAAGCGGCCAACGGAAAAGCTGCCGTGGAGATCATCGGACGCGAAGCGCTGGATCTGGTTTTTCTCGATGTGCAGATGCCTGAGCTGGACGGTCTGCAGGTAATTGAGACGGTTGGTGCCGCCGCAATGCCCCTCACTGTATTTGTCACTGCCTACGATCAGCACGCCATCCGCGCCTTCGAAGCGAACGCGCTCGATTATTTGCTGAAGCCGTTCAGCGATGAGCGCTGGGAGAGCGCGCTTGCCCGCGCCAAGACTCGCCTTGACGAGCGCCACCTGCGCGAATTTGGCCGCAGCGTCTTGCACATGCTGGCCGTGCGATCCGAGCCCGGCCGCCGGTTTATTGATCGCCTGGTGGTGAAGGGCAATGGAACCACCCGCTTCATTCGGGTGACCGACATCGACTGGATCGAGGGCGCAGGAGTCTATGTGAATTTGCACGTCGCCGGTAAAGAGTTGCTATACCGTTCCGCACTGAACGAGCTGGCCAGCCATCTCGATCCGCTGCGATTCATCCGCGTCCATCGATCCGCCATCGTGAACATAGACAGCATCCTGCAGCTCCAGCCCATTTCTCACGGCGAGTTCGAGATCGTTCTCAAAGACGGCCACCGCTCGCGCGTCAGTAGAACCTATCGTGCGCAACTTGAGAGGCGCCTGGGCCAATCGTTGTGACGATGCACTCGCCCTCGGAGAGTCGTGTTTTCAGGCTGCTGCCGGAATCGCGAAGTTCGACCGAGCCCACGCGACAAACTTCGTCGGCTGTCGGTCGGCGACTTTGTTGGCCAGCGTAATTGCGTCACGCGAATCCGCACCGAGGTAGGTGTGGGCCTCAAAGTAGGCGAGCATCTCCGCGACGTCCTTGGCGCCTGGGAACCAGCCGGCAAAAAGTTCTTTTGGGACTTGCTTGAACGAGAACTTGTGTCCCCGTCGATTCAGCGTGGCGATGATCTCATTGAAGCTCAGGAAGTCGCCCACCAGCGGCAAGTATTCGCCGCGCCCCGCGAGTTCCGGCTGCGCGAATGCACCGACCACGATGTTGCCGAGTTCGGTGATGTCGCCCATGTGAATGACGCGCTGCTCCGGATCGAGCGGCAGCGCCCAACCCACGGCCCCATCCGCTTGCTTCTGAGGAGCCATTGCGCCGAGCAGATTTTGATAGAAGAACGGCGCGATTACGAATGTGTGGTGCGCGAAACCAGCCTCCTTCACGATGCGGTCGATCTTTGCCTTGTGCGTGAAATGCGGCACATCGAGCTTGCCGCGGCTGATCGTCTCCACGTTCGGCAGCGTCGACCAGATGAAGTGCTGAACGCCGGCATCAGTCGCCGCGTGAACCGCCGCGAGTGCCTGCTTGCCCTCGTCCGTGCCCGGTTCCCAGGCATTGGTTACCAGAAAAACCCCGTATGCTCCGGCAAACGCGGCTTTCAGTGTGTCCGGACGATCCAGGTCCGCCAGCACGACTTCGTCAGCCAACTGCGGGTGCTTGGCCGGATTGCGCGTCAACGCGCGTACCTTGAATTGACCGCTCGCCTGAAGCGCGCGCACGACGGCGCCGCCCTGTTGACCGGTTGCGCCGACGACGGCGATGAGCTTTTTGATGCTTGACATAGCAGTTCTCCAGTGAGCAATTCTCGGTGGAGATGAAGAGTACGCTCCCGCGATACATCTTTGAAACATATATTATCCGATATTATCCATCGCATTTTGGGATAGATATGCTGCTATCGCGTGCCTACGTCCTTTTGCCGGCGCGGTCGCGACGGTCTTGACTGGCGAGAGTTGAACTCAATGAAGCGGATGATCTCGTCCAGCGCCGTTGCGAGCGCTGTTGACGAGCGCTGCAATTTCGCCAGAAGCAATCCGCCCTGGATCGCCGTCAGAAAGGTAATGCTGAGAATCTTCGGATTTAGCGGAGGCTCAAGATAGCCGCTTGCCTGCATCCTCAGCAATCCGCGTTCGATTTCCGCTGCCCAGCAATCGAAATGTGCGCTCAGTTCGCCCCGGTGATTCTCGGAATGGCTCGCGAGCTCATTGGCTAGCGATCCAGTGGGGCAGCCGCCGATCCGGCCATAAGCGTCACAGAGCCGGACAAGTTTATCTCTCCAGCGCTTGAGCGACTTGATCGAGTCAATCGCGCCAAGCTCGGGTTGCTGCGCGTGGATGACCCTCGCCCCCTGAAAGTCGATGACTCCGTGCAGAAGTTCGTCCTTGTCAGAAAAGTAGTGATAAAGCTGCGACTTGCTGGCTCCCACGGCCGACCTTACCTGGTCAAGAGTCGTCTCGCGCGCTCCAGAACGAAATACCAGATCTGCCGCCGACTTAACGATACGGTCGCGCATCGCACGGCCCTTGGAGGTTAAGCGGTTTTCCGTCTCCGCAGTTTGCTTCGTCATCGCACGCCTCCAGAATGGACTTGACGGTCCATTTACTCTTGTGTAATTATGGACTGCGTGGTCCACTCTGTCGAGTTCCGGAATACGATGCTGAGGAGCGCCGTCATGTCCGCCAAGCCCCGCTAATTTGGGCAGGAATTTAATCATGAAACTCACGGGCAATACGATTTTGATCACCGGCGGTGCCGGCGGTATCGGTTACGAACTAACCAAACAACTCACGGCACTTGGTAACACGATTCTGATCACGGGCCGCGATCAAGCTAAGATGGACCGCGCCAAGGCGGCCTTTCCAAAAGTTCAGACCTTTCGAAGCGACGTTTCCGATCCGAAAGCGATCGCCACTCTTTACGAAACGGTCACCAAACAATTTCCTGAGCTCAACATTCTGATCAACAACGCCGGCATCATGCGTGAGATCAATATTCACGACAAAGCCGGAAGTCTCGAAGACATCACTCGAGAGATTGAAACCAATTTGAGCGGGCCGATTCGCATGGTGAAACAATTCTTGCCGCATTTGAAAACCAAATCAGCGGCGGCAATCATGAACGTTTCATCCGGATTGGCATTTGTTCCATTGCCGATTTCACCGGTCTATTGCGCCACCAAGGCCGGTCTGCATTCGTTCACCGAGTCTCTTCGTGCGCAACTGAAAAGCACCAAAGTGAAGGTATTCGATCTAGCGCCGCCGGCGACACGAACCGAACTCCTGGGCGACTTTGATTTAGAAGACATGAAAGGCGTTACCATCATGAATGTGGAAGACATGGTCAAAGTCGCCGTCAAAGGATTGCAAACCGATCGATTTGAAATTCGTCCAGGTCAGGCGAATCAGCTCAAGATCATGAGTCGCGTGGCGCCTGGATTTATTTTGAAACAAATGAGCCGATCCGTCGATCGCATGCTCGGAACGCAGAATTAAATCGACGTATTGCGATCAAATGCGAAGAGCGCCCTTTCGGGTACGTCAGGATCAAGGACTGCCCTAAGCAGGCACGATGGAGTTTTTATGAAAGTTATTTTGATTGGCGCAAACGGAACGATCGGCGAACTGGTTCGAAAGGCATTGGCGGGTGCTGGCCACGAGATAGTCAAGGTTGGACACAAATCGGGCGATTTCCAAGTCGAGATCGAGAACCGCGAAAGTGTCAGGAAGCTTTATCAAGCCATCGGCTCATTTGATGCCGTGGCCATTGCAGCGGGCGAGGTCGCATTCGCTCCGCTTGCGGATCTCACCCTTGAAAAGTGGCAGTTTTCGTTGGGAAGCAAGCTCATGGGTCAGATCAATCTGGTTCAGGAGGCGATCCCGTTCATCAGAGAAAATGGATCCTTCACTTTGATTTCGGGCGTTCTTAACGACGAACCGATCTTCGCAGGCGTCGCGGCTTCGGTCGTCTCGGGCGCGTTGGAAGGTTTTGTTCGGGCTGCCGCAATTGAACTCCCCAAGGGATTGCGTATCAATGTGGTGAGTCCTACGATCCTAAAGGAATCCGAAGCTCATTTTGGTCCGTTCTTTCCCGGCATAATTCCGGTCGAAGGATGGAAAGTTGGACAAGCCTACAAGCGCGCTATCGTGGGCGCGCAAACCGGCCGCGTCTACAAAGTGGATTGAGCTGACCCAGCGGTTATTCGAAGTGCTCGGTAAGGATTCTTCAGCCGGTTTGAAATATTGGCCACCCGATTTCAGTGCGCCACTGGCTTTCGTCCGTGGTGTCTTGAGGTCCCACGAGATAGTACTCGCGCAGCGGTCCCTCGACAGCCAGCGCGTGCGTTGTGACGTACGTGGCCAATGAGCCGTAGGCAAGATCTATATTGGCGTGCGAGCCCCGATGTATGAGGGTTGCGAGCTCAACGGGCGGCATGATGCGCGAAGCGACCCGGCCAACCTCCTTGACGGTGCCGTCGCAGGGAATGAAAACCGTCGCCTGACCGCGCGCGTGCGAGAACAGCGCATTCGAAAAAATTCCGCCGGCGGTTCCCGTAGGGACAATTCGCTGGGCAAGGAGCGCTGCGCGCAATTCGCCAAGTGCGCCCAAGTACCAGGACAGCGCATCCTTGACGTCGACGACCTCGCCGATCGCGGCGGCGGTGACCCGATCCACCTTGCGACGACCGATTTCGACTGCCGGCGTGGGGTGCTCGAGCAAATTTCGCAGGGACGCGACCGCGGTCTGAGTCCGCGCTAAATCACTTTCCAGGCGCTGCAAATGTGCCGCAATTAGATCGTTGCGCGCTTGAACGTCGGGGGCTGAAAGCACGGAGCGAATCTCGTTCAATGGCATGTCGAGATCGCGAAAGCGCCGGATGATCTGCGCGACCGGGATCTGCTCCGTGGTGTACCGGCGATAACCGGTCTGGGCATCTATCTGCGCGGGTTCGAGCAGTCCCGTTTCATGATAGTGACGTAGCGTCTTCACCGTGAGGTGGGTAGCGCGCGAAAAATCACCGATGGCGAGCGAGGAGGACATACAGGGTAAATGTGCACTCTCCCCCCACGGGAGAGTCAATCCTCAACGATGCTATTGACCCTCCCCCGACCATAGCACTGACCATACCTGCACTTGGCCATCCGGCCGCTTTATCGGGGAGATATCATGAACCGAGCGCTTTCCGGCATCATTGCCGAACACATCCGTGCGGTTAACGCGTTCGATACCAACGCGACTGTCGCAACTTTTGCGCAAGACGCCTATGTCAACGACAATCGGCGCGAGATCGTCGGGATCGATGCGATCCGGCGTTGGGTCGAGAAGGAAATGGTCGGCGATCATGTGACGATCGAGGTGCGTGATATCCTCGACCACTATGGCGACACGATTGTGCGCGGCGCCTATGACGGCGACTACGACAAGACCAACCTGCCGAAAGAGCTGATCCTATCGAACTACTTCAAGGTCCGAAACGGCAAGATCGTGAGCCTTATCATCATCTTCAATCAGCCGTCCCCGTACTGAACGGGCCCATTTCGCCAAGGCATCCATCAATCTGTTCAGAATTATCATTGTGGAGATTTAAGTATGACGGCCTATCCGTTTTCATTCCTGCCTCAGGAGTTCAAGGGTAAGCGCATCCTGATCACCGGAGGTACCAAGGGCATCGGCGCCGCCACCGTGCAACGCTTTCAGATGAGCGGCGCCTTCGTAGCAACCACCGCGCGAACTGCGCAATTGAAAATGGACGCCTCTCTTTTGTTTGTAAAGGCCGACCTCGGCACGCACTCCGGAGTCGCCCAAGTAGTGGATCGCATTGAGCGCGAGTGGGGCGGGATCGACATTCTGGTGAACAATCTCGGCGCCACGGATACCAAGCCGGGCGGATTCGAGGTGCTCACCGATGAGGACTGGCAGAATATCCTCAATATCAACCTGCTCGCCGCCGTCCGGCTTGACCGCGCCTTTCTGCCGGGCATGCTCGTGAGAAAGTCAGGCGTTGTCATTCACATCTCATCGGTTGCGCACCGCCTGCCATTCTCCAATTCAACGCTGGCCTACGCCGCCGCCAAAGGCGCGCTCAGTACCTATAGCAAGGGACTCGCCAAAGGAGTCGCACCACACGGGGTGCGCGTGGTCATGATTTCACCCGGATTCATCGAGACATCGGGCGCCCATGGAATGATCATGGATATCTCACGCAACACCGGCGTGAGTGAGGAGGCCGCCCGTCAGCGCATCGTAGATATGCTGGGCGGCATTCCGGTCGGACGCCCGGGTCGACCGGAAGAGGTGGCGGAGCTAATCGCCTTCCTCTCGTCCGATGGCGCGGCCTATATCAGCGGTGTCGATTACGTGATTGACGGGGGCACGATCCCGACCGTGGGCTAGCGCCTTTGCGTGCCCCCGGTCCGTCCATAACGAGAATCGCTTTTGAATGAAACGGCGACCGTAGTAGCATCGCCGGGTACCGTAGAAGGGGATTCCAGAGGAGTTCGCGATGAGGCGTTCTGCTCCATTTTGGTCACTGGCCGCCCTGTTGATGCTGAGTGTTGCGGCGAGCGCGGCTCCGGGAGATTCAATCTATGCGCATCCCGGACGTCTCGTCTCGGCGGGCGATGGCGCCCAGCTGAATTTTAACTGCATGGGCGCCGGTTCGCCCGCGGTTGTATTCGAATCCGGATTCGGGGATTGGGCGCCGGCCTGGGCGGTCGTGCTGCCGAGGATCGCGGCCTGGACACGTGTCTGCGTCTACGATCACGCCGGTGCGGGCTTCAGCGAACCGGGACCGATGCCGCGCACGAACGTTCGCATCGCGAATGAACTGCATCAAGCGCTGCACAATGCCAGAATCGCGGGACCATACATTCTGGTGGGACATGCTTCCGGCGGAGACCCTGCCCGCACGTACGCGCAATTGTACATGGCGGAGACCGCCGGCCTCGTGCTTGTCGAGTTCGATGCGAGCGACCTTGAACCGAAAGCCATGCAGGATGAAGATCACGCAGGCAATGCAAGGGGCATTGCCGCACTGCTCAAGTGCCGCGACGCCGTTGCCGCCGGGGGGCCTTTGCCGACCTCACCCTCACATCCGGATCGGACTTGCGCCCAGCGTTTCTTCTTTCGCGGGCTGCCCGAACCCGAGTTTTCGCCTGAATTGAATGCCGCGCTACTGAAGATCGCGCAGTCCAAGGTCGCACTGTACGATGCCGCTCTCTCCGAGTGGGAACAGCTGCCCTCGACCGAGGCTTGGCTGCAGCAGCACAATCAATCACTGGGCTCGCGTCCGATCCGCGTGCTGACGACGGGCAATCATGGCGTGCACTTTCTACCTGCACCGGATGCGCACGAGCCCAAGCATCTGGAATACGAGCATCAAATCGAGCTGGCGCAGGCGCGCATACTCACCCTCTCTTCCAATGCAAAGCAGATCTTCGTGCCCAACAGCTCGGAGTATGTCCAATTCGACGATCCGAACGCCGTCGTCGATGCCATCCGTGAGGTTTACGACCGGAGCAGGGCCGCCAAATCCGATCACTGAGAAGATACCCAGACTTGGGCCGTGTTGCCGGTGGGCGTGGCTTGGCTTATCGGTGGATGCATCGAGGCCGCTTGGTACGCGCCGGGCCGCACGTCATCGAGTCTTACATGTTGTGCACGCCAAGAGGTTTCGAGTCCGGTGTTCCGTCGGACCAGCGAGCCACCGGAACAAAGAAGATGGTGAATGGTTCGATGCCGCCGTCACTGCCCAACACAGGGGAGCCGGATAGATTCGCGCCCCAGTCCACCACATTCATGTGCGGCAGGAAGAACATGAGATGCGGATGCCAGGGGCCTGCGACGGCGTCGCTGTGGTAGGCATTCTTCGCCAACATGTAGCTCATGGCGCCGATCTCGGGGACGGAGATCTCGTTCGCGGCGATCTCGGCCTTGGTGCGAGCGATGATCTTGTCTTTCGAGGCACCGGCCAGGACCCAGCCGGTCCGCCGGAGAAACGTCGGCAGCACCGAGCGCGCACCTTGCGGATTGAAGCAAATCGGCGCCCGCTCCTTCGGGTTCCAGAATTCCTGGTCCGTCAGGCCGCTGAACCAGGCGCGCTGCACCAGGCAGACAAAGCCATTTTTGCCCTTGATAGCGGTTTCGTAGCCGTGCCGGCCCAAGGTGAGGACGTCGGCGTCGCTGGAGATGGACGGCGGCGCGGCGCTGCGTGCCTGGTCGATCTCGTCGGCCCGGTTTGCCATGAGATATTGTTCGAGCGGGGCCATGGCGGGATATTGCTCTTCGGCGGTCCGGGCATGAGCCGCGCACACGCCCAGCGCGATCAGGTTGAGACCGAGGTTCATCGCCAAGGTTCGTGCAGCCCGGCCGGTCTGGCCAGTGTTTCGGCCGCTGTTGTCACGCCTCATCCATAACCTTTTCAACATAGCTTTTTCCTTATTTCCTCTAGATCCATACTTGCTCTTGCCAAAGCGCCGGGTTTTCCGCTGCCGCGCGAGGGTGCTGTCGAGATGCCGTTATTATAGTTCACCACATAGCAAACTATTGAACAATCAGACCGACCTGTCAAGAGGAAGCCTCTTCCAATGGCATAAGAGGCTGAAAGGGGGGGCCGTGTTTCCAACAGGACCCAGCTATCGGAGAATAGACCTAACGTTTGATCATGAGGGGCAACTTATCCATGCCGACCGTCAGAATCGCAGTTGCGAACATCCGGTTCCCGCCGACGCCCGATGAATCCGTGGTTTTGGCGTCGAACGCGATCCGGCAAGCGGCTCTTGAAGGAGCCGACCTGATTTGTTTTCCCGAATGTTACGTTCCCGGGTATCGAGGGTTTGGAAGGGTAATTCCGGGCCCCGACCCGAGATTTCTCGAGCGCGCATGGGCGACGATCGCCGCAAAAGCTGCGGAGTCCAACGTAGGCGTCGTGCTCGGCACCGAGCGCCTCGTGGATGATGCCCTGCGGATTTCGGCGCTTGTAATCAATCGCGACGGAACGGTGGCTGGGTTCCAAGACAAAGTTCAACTTGACCCGTCTGAGGAGGCGGCCTATACGCCGGGTGTGGAACGGCATCTATTCCAGGCTGGACCTGTAAAATTCGGCATTGCAATCTGCCACGAAGGCTTTCGCTATCCAGAGACAGTTCGCTGGGCGGCGCAGCGCGGCGCTCATCTGGTGTTTCACCCTCACTTGAGCGAAGCCGAACCCGGCGATTACCGCCCGAGTAGGTACGCGGATCCCGTAAATTCATTTCACGAAAAATCCATACTGTGCCGTGCCGCTGAGAATACCTGCTTCGTCGTCACCGCCAACTGCTCGAGCGACCGGTCGCCGACGACGTCAGCGGTGGCGAAGCCGGACGGAACCCTATTGTGCTATCAGCCATATAACAAGGAAGGACTACTGATTGCCCAGATTGATCTCGCCGAGGCTACAGGTTTCCTGGCCACGAGGTACAAGCCCGCCTACCCATGACGCTGACCAGGGGTGATTTTCCGCGCTGCGCACGCGTGAACAGCTTCGCGACGGGTGCGTCAGTGGTTGGCTCGGGCGGCCCGTTTTACCGAATCGGTTGCAGTGGCGCGCCAATGCTCCGCAAGACCGGACAGTGCGGAAAGCTCGACCATGTCTACAAGCGTCGCCGAGTGATGCGCGATCAAGTGGACGAGCCGGCTGACCGGCCATGCCGGGTTCAGCCGGTCAGTAACGACGATGGGGCTCGAGCGTTCGACGACGCCGTCTTCAAGCACGCGGGCGTACCAACCCGAGCGGCCGCTCCGCAGCATCATGCGCAACAGGCGGGGATCCGCGAAACGCAGCGCGAGCTTGAAGCAGGGTTGTCGCGGCTGCGTTACCTGCAACAGCGCCGAGCCGGTCCGCAACACATCACCGATGCAGATTGCGTCCTCGTCGAGGCCAAGCGTCGTGAGATTCTCGCCAAAGCCGCCCGGCACGAGCACGGCAGCATGCTCGGGCAACTCGTGCTGCCAGGAAGCGTAATGCTCGGCTGGGTACAAGTAGATTGCCTTCTCGGGACCACCATGAACGCGCAGATCTGCCTGGGCGTCGCCCACCAGGCCAAGCCGACGGATGGCGACAGGACCCAAGACTGGCGACTTCACGAAGCCACTCGCCACGCCCTCGGGGCCTAGCGGCGCAACTCGCCCGACCTGAACCGAGATGATCGATCCGGCCCTGCCCGTGCTCATGATGCTCTCAGCGCTTCAAGCACCTTTGCGGTGTCTGTATACATCTGGAATCGTGTTAGCTTATCGGCACGCACTGTCCATATGTGAGCAAAGCGGGCAGAGAATGACCTTCCGGTCTTCCTGTGCGTCCCGGAATAGGTACCCAACGACACGACGCGGTCACCGTCTGTGATGAAGTCGTCGGCGCGAGCCGAAAAGTTCTCCCAGTCGCGGGACAGTGGGATCAGCAGATTGGCCAGCACTGCATCCGGTCCGTGCCAAGTTCCGCTGTAGTAAGGAAACCGTTCAGCCTCGGTCCACTCGATCTGCGGGTCCATCAGTCCGAGAACTCCAGGGACGTCGCCGCGCCCGAGGGCATCATAGAATCGTGTAACAGTTTGAACGGATGTGGTCATCGGGGTCTCCAAAAGTGCGGTGTAATGAAAACAGCGGAGTGACACCGGCAGCATGGCTGCCGGTCCATGCCGCTCAGGCAACCCTGCTGTATCGATCAGCACCCGGTGCCGACACCACTTGACTGAGATGAGCGAGGCCAAGTGCCGCGACCACATGCGTCTGTACGGGCGCAGTCTGAGCGTTCACGACATCGGCCCCGAACGGCTGGCCGACCACGGTGCGGGCCGGCCGGTTGCCCTTGCGCTGGTCAACGAGCTTCACAATGGCTTCGGCAACATCGTGCGGGTCTGGCGCATCGGGCTTCTGAAAGGTTTCCATGAAGTGCTTGAACATGGTACCCGGTATCTCGCCGATCGAGCCGTAAGCCGCCACCCGATCGGTATCGGCGGGCATTTGCACGCTCGAATACATTGGGGTCGGGTAGGCGCTCGGTTGAACCAGCGCAACATCGATGCCGAGCTGCGATAGTTCATAGCGAAGACTGTCGGTGAGCGCCTCAACGGCGAACTTGCTCGCGCCGTAGATGCCGAAGAACGGGAAGGTCACGCGACCCAGGATCGAGCCGATGTTGATGATCAACCCGTCGCGTTCCTTGCGCATCGCCGGCAATACCGCGCGGGTGGTGCGCAGGAGCCCGACCACGTTCGTATTGAAGACAACCTTGGCCTGATCGGCGGTGAATGCTTCGGTCGCCCCGGCCGCCATGATTCCTGCGTTATTGATCAGTACATCGATCCGGCCGGCAGTCGACAGGACCTCGGCGACCGCTTTGTCGACGGAAGCATCTTCACTGACGTCGAGCTCAACGACCTTGATTCCGATCTTGCCGAGAGCTTGCGCGTGCTCTCGGTTCTTCGTCTGCGGATCGCGCATCGCGGCGAACAAGTAGTGTCCCTTGCTCGCCAGGGTTTCCGCGGTGTCCCGACCGAAACCGGTGCTGGCACCGGTAATTAGAATGACTTTCGACATGATATGGTTCCTAATATCTAAAGGAGTTGATGCGCCGTTACGCCGCGCGAGCTTGTTTGCCCAACTTGCGCGCGAGGAAGTCGCGGACGATCGTGGCGATCTCAGGGCCCCGGCTTTCGAGGGCAAAGTGGCCGGCGTCCAGCAGGTGCACTTCCGCGTCCGGGTTGTCCCGCTTGAACGCCTCGGCGCCCGGCGGCAGAAAGAACGGGTCGTTCTTGCCCCAGACTGCGAGTGTCGGGGGCCGCTCAGTGCGGATATATTCCTGGAATTTCGGATAGAGCGCGACATTGCTCTGGTAGTCACCAAACAGATCGAGTTGGATCTCGTCGTTGCCCGGTCGCGAGAGCAGTGCAGAGTCCAAGGTCCACGCATCCGGGGATAGCCGCTCCGGATTCGACACGCCATACGTGTACTGCCACTCGGTGGTTTCGGGTTTCAGGAAAGCGCGCAGAGCGGTGCGGTTTTGCTCGGACGGGTCCTTCCAGTAAGCCTGTATCGGGTTCCAGCCCTCGCTCAACCCCTCTACATAGGCATTGCCGTTCTGCGAAATCAGGGCGGTGATCCGCTCCGGATGGCGAATGGCGAGACGAAAGCCAACCGGTGCGCCGTAATCGAAGACAAAGAGGGCATAACGGTCGAGGCCCAAGACCTCGGTGAAGCGCTCGATCACGCCGGTCAGATGCTCAAAGGTATATTTAAAGTCAGCCCGATTCGGCGCATCGGTGAAGCCGAAGCCCGGCAGATCAGGCGCCACCACGTGGTAGCGGTCGGCAAGCGCAGGGATCAAATCCCTATACATATGCGAGGAAGTCGGAAAGCCGTGCAGCAGCAGCACGGTCGGCGCCTTTGCATCGCCGGCCTCGCGATAAAACACCTTCAGCCCGTCGACTGGGACGGTGCGGTAAGTAAGGGTCATAGTGATCTCCATTGGCTTGAGTGAGGGGGGAGGGGGGGGGGGCAAGTAACCTATTTTCGATACATTATCAGGTTACTGGTATGCGAGTAACTTGTCAACATATGAAATACAGGTTACGTATAATGAAGCCTCGGGCCTGATGTGCGGCCTTCTGGAGAGCATCAATGGACGATCGGCGACCCGCACCCTTATTTATCAGCGATGATCTCGCGCTCGATTTTCTCAACAGTATTGCGACCCCGTGGGGTCAGCAGATCGAATGGCTGGCAAGCGGCGGAGATCTCCTCGCGTGGCTCGACGCGGCTCACGCCGTGCCGTCAGACGTTCTGACGCAATTTCGCAAGCGCACAGGCTTGCGTCCGCTTGACGCCGTGGCGCACCAGGCGCGGGAGCTGCGCGAATGGTTCCGCATCTTCGTTCACAGTCATGCCGGAAAGCCGCTCACTTCTTTGACGCTGCGGGAATTGGCGCCGCTCAATCGGCTGCTCGTGCGAGATGAAGCTTACCGGCAGATCGAGAGTGCGCCACCCAGCCACGGCGGGGAGAACGATGGCGACGAACAACGAGCCTTGCGCTGGAAGGCAATGCGTCGCTGGCCCAGCCCGAAAGCACTTCTGTTGCCTGTCGCCGAGGCGATTGGCGATCTCGTCTGCCATAAGAACTTCTCCCTGGTGCGCAAGTGCGAAGGCCCGACTTGCACGCTTTGGTTCCACGATGTGAGCAAGGGTCACGCGCGGCGGTGGTGCAGCATGGCAGTGTGCGGCAACCGCGCGAAGGCGGTCGCGCATCGGGCCCGGGCGCGGCAGCGGCTGACCGCCGAGGCTCACTTGCCAGAGTCAAAGGGTGCGCCGTCGTGACGTGGCGCGTCTTGATCGTGCACGCTCATCATGAACCGCAAAGCTTCAACGCGGCGATGACTCGCGAAGCTACGGCGGCACTGATCGCCGCGGGAAGCGAGGTCATTGTTTCGGATTTGTACGCGATGCGGTTTGACCCAGTCTCGGACCGCCGAAACTTTGTGACCATCAAAAATTCGAGCCGCCTGCGGCAGCAGGATGAAGAAGCTCACGCCGCTGCGCACAATGGCTTCGCACCGGCGCTGCAAACGGAAATGGATAAGCTGGCGTGGTGCGATACTCTCATCCTGCAGTTTCCGTTATGGTGGTTCGGGATGCCGGCGATCCTGAAGGGATGGATCGATCGAGTCTTTGCCGTTGGACGCGCATACGGCAACCGGCGCTGGTTCGATGTCGGTGTTTTCGCCGGCAAGCGTGCAATGTGTTCAGTCACGGTTGGCGGCCTGGAACATCTGTATACCGATCAGGGAATCAACGGGCCCATGAGCTCGATTCTATTCCCGATCAATCATGGCATCCTTGGCTTTACCGGGTTCGCCGTGATTGAACCCTTCGTGGTCTACGGTCCTACGCGAATCAGCGATGATGAGCGGGTTGCACACCTGAGACGCTACCGGGAACGGGTTGTGGGCCTGGATTCGGCGCCAATTATCGCCGGGCCAAAAACCTCGGACTACGACGAGAACCTCGTTTTGAAGACTCGGCGCGGCGAAGCGATCGATTCCGGGCGCTCGCCGGCGGCACCATCGCCAGTGTCAGGCCTTTAGTCGTTCCAGCATTTGCTCGACGACCGGACCGGGTCGCTTCGCGGGCGCTTTGAAGTATGCCATCCCCGCACACAAGAAGCGGTTTCGCCAATCGGAATTCGCCAGCTGTGCGTAACTGTCGAACACAGCTTCGGAGAATTTGTAGTCGTGAGGTTCATCGGCGTTATAAACAAGATGATGCCGGGCCGTTGCGATCAGCGCTTCTGCATCACCACCGGTCTGCAGATAGCTCAAGGATTTGCGTGCCGCGTGCAAACGGCGGCCAGCGGACACCTCCGCGAAAATCTCGTCGATTGCCTCGACGCCTGTGCCACCGAGCGGGAGCGGCTGCAGCGCTTCAAGGTTGATATCAGGGCGAGTCGTATTCAGCAGCTTGCGGAACATCGCAATGAATGCCGCGCACTGTAGCAAGGTCAGTTGTTGTGTCTGTTCGTCGGCGCGGACCCGGTAGGCGTAGTACAAGGCGTTGGCGGTGGTCTGTGCGTGCAGCGGCACAATCGCCGGCTGGTGCATGAGCAATTCGGCGGCCGTGTCGAATAGGACCTGCCAAATTGCCTCCGGCGAGATTCCCTGCCGCAGCAATGCGATGACAGCTGTGCCCGATTCGTCCTCCGATACGCGATATAGGGCTGCATGTAGTTCCGCCCGTGCGCCGGGATCATTGCGCCCTTGCTTCCAGTTCCGCGGGATCTCACGCAACCGTTGCAGGTTTTGCCGCCACGGCTGATCAGGCTGAAGATCACGGCCGGCGGGATTAGGATCATGACCGCTGTTCTGCAGCGCCGCCACCGTGGAGCGCAATATGGGTCCGGCCTGCGCGCCACCAAAAAGGTCGATGAGGCAGTGGGCGTTGCTGACGGCAATGGCCTTGTGGCCGATCGCTCGAAGGTCGCGCGCACCATAACGAAACAGCAGCGAGAAAATCTGTTCCGGGCGGGCCACCTGCGCGTAATTCAGGATTGCTGCATCGGCGGCTTCGCGATCCCAATCGTCCAGCGCCACGATCACGGCTTGCCGGGCCGACGGTTCGCTGACGACCGGAGCGGCGGCCCTCGTCGGCATGCGCCAGCCCTCCGTGTACCGCTGTTCTGCTTGCGCTTCCTTGAAATAATCCGTGGCCCAGGCGATGGGCAACCATTTGTCCGAAGACGATAGGTGTTGAGTGGTCAAATGGATGGGCCGCAACACCATGACCGAATGATATTTGTATCCCACGTCGGGGTAGGGCTGGACATTGCGCACGGCAGCCAGGGCCAAAGCCGAAAGCAGATCCCCGTAGCGAAGACCCCCGCGAATCAGTCGGGCGAGCTCGCGCGGGATCAGCTCTCGTGGCGAGTCTTCCAATAAATTGCGTAGCACCGCGACGGATGGATCTGTCGCGGCAAAGCCAAACCGGCTGGCCAGGTTTAAACCGGTGGCACCGGCCGCATGAATGAACGTTCGTCGGTTCATGGCGAGGACGATCGGACTTCTTGCCCGTTACTGTACGCCCAATCGGCCGAGCCAGCCTTGGGCGATCTCCCATGTTGGCCGCGCGTCGGGCTATCGGTCGGCTACCTGAGGAGCAGTGTTCTGTTCCCAAAACGAACCGGCGTTCAGCGCGCGCCAGGCGAAGGGCAACCATCGCGTCAGCGCGAAGGCCAGCCATAAGGCCCAGGCGAGCACAATTCTTGATTTTGACTATTTGTGTGGACGCATGATGCGCATACCCTCGCCTGAAGGCAATCCCACTTGATGTCAGTCCCCAACTCCTATTCAGGGGACCGATGTGGAGCGAGCGTCACGTGCACCGGCTCCAAGTAGAACGCATGCTGCGACAGACAGACGCTGAGGAACCTGCGCGCGCCGTAACCCCCCTGGCGCAACACCGAACGGTGTGTCAACCATACGACGCCGGCAGTGCCCGCGAAGAATGCTCGATGAGCCAAGCGCATCAGGGCCTGCAGCGGAGCGGCCCGGTCCGCTCGCAGCGCGAGCAGCAGCTGCGACTCGAAGCCCACGTGGGCGAGCTCATCGGACACGAGGCCGCGGCAGAGCGCCCTCAGGCGCCGGCAATCCGTGGCCGCTTCGAGCGCTCGGTAGTACACGATCCCGATCAGTTCAGCGCCGATGAGTATGTATATGTAGAGCTCCAGACCCGCGAGTCGTCGTACGAGACGAAACACCCGGTCGGTCCAGTCGGTTCTCTTGTGCGCGATATGATGATCGTCCATGAAGGCCCGGAGCAGCGCCGCGTGACGCTGCTCCTCGCGAATGAATAGTCCCACGATCCTCTCGAGCGCGGGGATTTGGCGTCCATTCGCGAAGCGTTGCGCCGCTCGCAGGAGCGTACGTCCCTCAGACTGTTCCCCGAGCTGAAACGTCGCAATCGAGCAGGCAATGAGCCGCCGCTCATCGGGCCTTAGAAGATCGGAGAGGCCGCGTGGAACACCACGCGGATGCTGAGCATGGTGCTCGAAGTGATTCAGCCAGATCTCGAAATCGATCGCAGACATGCCGCCACACTCCTGATTGTCCCAACAGTCAGCAGTGTGCGGGCGGCTTCAGGCAGTTCTGTGGAGGGATTCGGGCAAATTCTGGCAGCGGCCTTGGCCTGATATCATGCGGCGCGGCTATCCGAAACGCGAAGGCGGATTTTGTGATCTGGCAGGAATCCGGCGGCAACGGCGACTGCACGATTCTCTTCCTGCACGGGCTGGGGGCGACGGCGGCCGTCTGGACGGATGACATCCCGCGCGCCGGGCACAACGCGCACGTCGAGGATCCGCGCGCCGTGCTCGGTCTGATCGAGGCGCTTCTCAGTGCCGGCTAACCCGCCGATGGATGCCGGGGAGGCACGCGCGCTCGCCCGCGCGTTCGACCCACAGCGGCTGACCGCCGATTTCTACGAGAGCCCGTATGCGACATATGCCGCGCTGCGCGCCTGGGACCCCGTGCGCCGCTGCGCCGATGGAAGTTACTTCCTCACGCGTTACGCGGATCTTGATCAGGTCTACCGTGACCGGGTGCGGTTCAGCTCGGACAAGCGCGCGGTGTTCGGTCCGGCGTTCGGCGTGACTTCGCCGCTCTACGCGCATCACACGACGAGCCTGGTATTCAACGACGCGCCCTACCACACGCGCGTGCGTCGGCCCCTCGTCGAGGCGCTCAGTCCCTCCGTGGTGCGTGGACTCGAGGCCAGTATCACGAGTCTGGTCGACTCGCTGCTCGAGCGCCTGCGGGACCTGCGCCAGTTCGATCTGATCGAGGACTTCGCCGCGCGGATACCGGTGGAGGTGATCGGCAACCTCCTGCGTGTGCCGCGCGAGAACCGCGGCCCGCTGCGCGGCTGGTCCCTCGCCATCCTGGGTGCCCTCGAGGCCGCCACCACGGCCGCGCAGCGTCAACAGGGCAACGAGGCGGTCGGCGAGTTCACGCGCTACCTCCGCGAACTGATCGGCGAGCGGCGCCTGCACCCCGGACCGGACTCGGATCTGCTCACGCGCCTGCTGCGGGAGGAGGAATTGTCGGAGCACGAGCTGTTGCAGAACTGCGTGTTTCTGTTGAATGCGGGGCACGAGACAACCACCAACATCATCGCCAACGGGCTGCACCTGTTGCTGCGCGCACCGGCTGCGGCGCAACGCCTGCGCGAGGATCCCACGCTGGCGGGATCGGCGATCGAGGAGTGCCTGCGGCTGGAGAGCCCCAACCAGCTCGGGAACAGGCTGGTCAGCGAACGGGTCACGATCGGCGGCGTCGCGCTGGAGGCAGGTGCCTATCTCACTTTGTGCATCGGTTCAGCCAATCGTGATCCGGAGGAATTTTCGCAGCCGGATCTCTTCGACATCACTCGCAAGCCCAATCGGCATCTTGCCTTTGCCGCCGGTGCACATGCGTGCGTAGGCATGGGAGTAGCGCGCCTGGAGGCACAGGTCGCGCTGCTCCGAACGTTGCAGAAGCTTCCTGGGTTGCGCTTGCGGGGCGAGGGGCAACGTGGCGCGCGGGCGCGCTTTCGGGGTTTTGTTTCTCTGCCGGCCGAAATCGCCTGAGGGGTAGGGCGTCAGGCCCGCGCCAACCGACTTGCCGTCATTTCGGCTTCTTGAAGCGAAATAGAAACTGGTCCGTGTGACCGCGGACGGACGGATCGAACACATTCTTGGTGTGATCGTCGGCCTTGTTCGCCAGAATGGAGCTCTCGCCATCCAGCTTGAAGCCGGCTGCCAGCACATCCGACTTGACTCTCGCCGGATCGATACGATGCAGCGTCTCGGTTGCACCGATCCCTGAGCCGGCTAGCGCTGCGTGATCCAACACGACATAGACACCGCCCGGCTTCAGGGCGGCAAAGACCGCCTTGTTGAACGCGGGCACGTCCGCCGGTCCCATGAACTTGTCGTAGAGATCGTGGTAATTTTGTCGAATGAACACCGCATCGACTCCGGCCGGCAATGGCGAGGCGACCGGGTCTGCACTGACGATGACATTGGGCGACTGACTCGCCAGCGCTTTCATATGAACCAATGCGTCGGGGTGGGCCTTGACGACTTCGGCCGTTTCAACGGCGTACACTTTTCCGGAAGGCCCGACAGCCTGTGCAAGCGATGCGGTAAGACGACCCGCCACAATCTCAGCAACGTTGTCACCCTTTTTAAGTCCGATGAATTCGACAACCTCCGGCGCCTTCCAAGCGGGATCGAGCGCCGGTGCGGCGGCTTGTGAAAATGCGCCCGTGGCAGCGCCAATCGAGATAGCAAGCGTTACCAATAGTCCGAGCTTTCGCATGTGCCAATCCTTTTTGTCAGTTTCACGGCAAGCAGTACATCGCTGTCCAAGTCGTATCGGCATTCTATAACTCTCGCATCGCCGTGCAATATTCAAAGGCTGCAGCCGGGGATGCGCGTGGCGACGCGCGGCGGCGCGGCCAAGCCCGACGCCACTACTTCGATATTTGAGCGGACAGCAATCCTTCGGCGAGCGCGCGCGCCGCTTGCGGCGCCTCGAGATCCCGGTCCATGTGCGCCGCCGCCGCGGCACCGTCATATAGAAGCACGAGCTGCCGGCCTAAGTGTTCGGGATCGCGGGCTCCGGCCGCGCGGGCGAGTTCGGTAAACTCTCGTCGAATCCAGGCGCGCGAAGCGTCGCATGTCCCCTTGATGGTGCTGCCGGCTCCGGCTTCGGCACCGGCGCGCTGGAACGGGCATCCGCGGTAATTCGGCTGCGCGACGGTCTCTCCCAGAAGATCGAACACACTCAAGATCTTGTCCTGCGAAGTCTTAAACAGCGCCATGCGCGCGCGAATTCGCGCCTGACGCCGCTCGCTGCGCGCCTGCAAGTAACAGCGGATCAACTCTTCCTTGCTGCCGAAACTATCGTAAAGCGAGGCCTTGGCAACCCCGGCGTGTTCGATCAGGCGATCGACGCCGACGAGATTGATTCCATTCTCATAAAACAGCTCATCGGCCGCGGCGAGCAGCCGCTCGCGGGCGGACAGGCGGCTGGCTGCTGTCTTGGTGGGGTCGATCCCGGCGTCGCTATAGCGATTCATGGCTTGACTTTAACAGACAGGTCTGTATAGTTCAATGAAACAGACAGACCTGTCTGTACGGAGTGTTGCATGCACGCGATTGCCGCCACGCGGAAACCATCAATTCTGACGCACACGGGCCATTTATCGCCTGCGGCTTCTTTTTATCTGCTGGCCTCCATGACCGTGTCGTTCTTGGCGGGCTCGAGCGCGCCGACGCCGCTGTATCCCCTCTATCAGGCGATGTGGGGGTTTTCGCCGGTGATGCTGACCATCGTGTTCGGCATCTATGCCCTGGCGGTGCTGGCCGCGCTGTTGGTGGCCGGGCGGCTGTCGGACCACCTCGGCCGCCGCCCCGTATTGATCGTCGCTGCCGTTGGCCAGGCGCTCGTGATGCTGCTGTTCGCGACCGCGGAGAGCGTCACGGGATTAGTGGTCGCGCGAATCATTCAGGGATTGATCACGGGCGCTGCGATCGGCGCGGTGGGCGCCGCGATGATCGACATCGACAAGAGTCGCGGCGCCGTTGCCAATGCGGTGGCACCGGCATTTGGCACCGCGCTTGGCGCCTTGACCGGCGGGATTTTTCTGCAGTACTTGCCCGAGCCCACGCATCTCGTGTACGCGGCGTTCGGCGCAATCTTCGTTGCCCAGGCCCTGGGGCTGCGCTTCGTCAATGAATCGATTGCGCCCAAGTCCGGTGTTCTAGCCTCCCTCAAACCGCGTTTTAATCTGCCGCGTGCAACACGCGAGCCCCTACTGCTGGCGGTGCCGATTCTGCTCAGCGTCTGGGCCCTCGCCGGTTTCTACGGTTCGCTCGGACCCATGCTGATTCGAGGCATGTTGCATTCCCGCTCACCGATGCTCGGCGGCCTGGCGTTGTTCGTCCTGGCGGCGAGCGCGGGCATTTCCGTGCTGCTACTGCACCGGCGAACGCCGCAGGAGATGGTGATGCTGGGGGCGAGTGCCCTGTTCGCGGGCGTGGCGCTCACCGTGTTCGCGGTTCCGCGGAGTGCGATCGCGCTGTTCTTTGTGGGCACCGCCGTGGCCGGTGTGGGCTTTGGCACCGGATTCCAGGGCGCCGTGCGCAGCGTCATCCAGTCCGCCGCTCCGCACGAGCGGGCGGGCACTCTATCCATCGTGTTCATCGTCTGCTACCTGGCCATGGGCGTGCCCGCGGTCGCGGCAGGCTTCCTGCTCTCGCAGCACGTGAACATCATCGCCGTCGCGCAGATCTTCTGCGCTGTGCTCATGGCGCTGGCCGGTGCTTCTCTGGCCGCCGGTGCCGTTCGCTATTTCCGAAAGACCCCGCCCGCGCGAACGCCAGTCTAGCGCGTTCCGGAATGCCGTTCCCTCTCGGCCGCCGCCGCCGTCAGGACGCGGATTCGCGTCGGCGTCCGTTGCACCACCACCCCGTTGAGCGTGGCGAGAAATGCGGCAAAGGAATCGATGTCGTAGGCGTCGAAGACCCCGCTAATCGGCAGAGCGCGCAGGGCGTCGTCGTCGATAACGAATGCGATCCGGCCATAGCGATTGAACTCGGCGGCGACCTCACCCAGCGGTTCCTCTTCAAATGCGATCTGGCGCGAAAGCCACGCGACCGCCGCGCGCGCGTCCACGTGGCGCGGCGTCCCGATCTGCTCACTCACGTCAAGCTGATTGTCCGCGTCCAGGCGCACCGTGCGCGCGGGGAGCCGGTCGGCGTAGACCGTGACCGTGCCCTCGACGACAGTGACTCTGACCGCGCCGGCCTGGCGATAGACGTCAAATTGCGTTCCCACCGCGATGACCTCTGCATGCCCCGCCTGCACACGGAAGCGCCGCCACCGATCGCGCGCCACTTCGAACAACGCCTGCCCGCGATCGACGCTCACCAGTCGCTCGCCGCGCGCGTAGCGCACCGTGACCTCGGAGTCCGTGTTCAGGTGCACCACCGAGCCGTCGGGCAGCGGCTGGGCGCGTTGCTCGCCGTAGGCGGTTCGGTAGGTCCGCGGCAACCCGAACCGCTCGCCGTCGCGCATTGACCAGATGGCGGCAGTCGCGACGAATACCAGCGCAGCGGTCGCGGCCAGCGCCCAAAATAGCGGACCGCGGGGCCGAACCCGTTCGTGCACAACCTCCACCGCCGATGTGCCGAAGTCATGGACGTTATCGGCTTGCGCGCGCGCGAGCAGCGCCTCGAGCGGGGTCTTGGAGCGTTTCGCCGCCGCCGCAAAATCGGGCGCGAGTGAGGCGATGCGCAGATACGTCTCCACGTGCACCGGGGAAATCTGCAGCCAGGCCATGAAGCGCGCGCTCGTCTCCCGATCCAGCGGCCCGCCGCGGTTCTCGATGAACCATTCGCCCGCCTGTTCGGCGATCGCTTCTCGAATCTGTGCGTTGCTCTGGCTCATCGGTTCATCTCAGGCGCTCCATGCGCTTGCGGCAATGATTCAGTGCCTGCGCAAGATACTTCTTCACCATGCGCGGCGATATGCCGAGGCGTGCGGCGATTTCCTCGTAGCTCAGCTCGTGGCGGTATTGCATCACCACTGCCGCACAGCACTTCGGCGACAGTTCCGCGATCACCTTGCACAGCCGCTCGACTCGCCGCTCGGTATCCAAATCCGCCTCGAATCTCGGTATCTGCGTCAGCGAAGGCGTGGCCTCCGCATCCTCGACCGCCGCGGTTTGCCCCTGGCGGCGGTCCGCCACCGCGTTCTCCCGCAGCAAATTCCCGGCCACCGTAAAGAGATACGCTTCGGGATTGCGGATCGCCTGTGGGTCGGCGACGCGCAGCATGCGCAAATACACCTCCTGGACCAAATCGACCGCGTCGGACTTGATCCGCAGACGCCGATAGAAGAAGGCCTGCAAGGCACCGCGATGCGCGAACAGCTTCTCGACCAACGCCTTGCCGGGTTTAGCCATCGGCAGCACCACTCACATAATCGTTTCAGTCTCTCACTATGAGAGCGTTCCCGGGAGTTCGGGCACCTAAATCTGCGTGCATACGATTTCGGTGTCCGAGCGTCGCGAGCGGCGTTTCCCGCCGTTCGATCTCCGTGACCGGCACGCTGGCCATGCGAATCCTCAGTTGTCGCCGTTCCCGTGAAACCGTCGCACTTCGATGGGTAGTGTCGTCGCGCGGGCAAGTTTCCGAGCCCACTCGAGCGCCGCATCAAGATCAGGCGCCAAAATGATGTTAAATCCCCCCACGTGCTCCTTCGCTTCGGCAAACGGCCCGTCGGTGATCACTGCCTTGCCATCACGGACTCTCACCACGGTAGCGGCGCTCGGCGGATGCAAACCGCCTGCAAATACCCACGCACCGGCGGTTTGGAGTTCCTCCCGTACTTGATTGACGTCCCGCATGATTTTCCCCAGGACTTCGGGCGCAGGCGGATCGCCGTCGGGTTGATATATCGTCAGTAGATACTGCTTCATGAGACTGGTCTCCGAAATAGCTTGGTCGGCATCATGCCGGTTTCATCTCCTCAACGAACTGAGGGTCTCAAATTCGACAGGTCGGCAGGTGCTCTGCACCGCATTCTATTTGGCGCTGCCGCTTGAATTGCAAAGCGACTGATGACGGCGCATCCGTTCTTGGCCCGCGTGCGGGGCAAGTGTCTGAAATTACTTGAGTTCTGTCCCCGGAGCCGCAGGGGCGGAGGTGGACGCCTGGCATTCGATCGCCCGATTGGCGCAATGTTGCGCAGCTTATGATTGTGGCTTGACGAGTGGGAGGATTCCAAGTGACACAACCAATTGAGATACGCTCAGTGCGGACAGAGGACTACCCGGCTTGGAGCGTGCTATGGGATGGGTACAACGCTTTCTATGGGCGCTCGGGAGAGACGGCGCTGCCGCAGGAAGTCACTCAGATGACTTGGACGCGATTCTTTGACGAATACGAACCCATGCACGCGCTGGTCGCGGAACGTTCCGGCGAATTGCTGGGCCTGGTGCACTTCATCTATCATCGAAGCACGATTCTGATAGCCCCGACTTGTTATCTCCAGGATCTGTTCACGTCCGATGCTGCGCGTGGTCAAGGGGTTGGACGTGCGCTCATTCATGCCGTCTACGAACGAGCCAAGGCTGCGGGATCGCCGCGCGTGTACTGGCAAACCCATGAAACCAATACTGCGGCAATGAGCCTTTACAATAGAGTTGCCGAAAGATCCGGCTTCTTGGTCTATCGTCGGGCCATCACAACCCCATGACGAGGCACATTGGCATCGTCGCCTGCAGCGCGGAGGGCGCGGCGCTCTGTTTTCGCGAGATCGCGGCCTACTCGCAGCAATTCATGGGCGAGCATCAACATCCACAGGTCACACTGAGCTGCATCGCCATGGGAGAGTGGATGCCGGCCTTCAATCGAGCCGACTATGCCGCGGTGGCCGACTTCATGGTGCGTGAAACGGAAATTGTCGCGAAAGCAGGCGCGCACTTCGCCGTTTGTCCGGACAACTCCGCGCACCTGGCGTTTCCGCATGTGATCGCAAGATCGCCGATTCCGTGGCTGCATATTGCGGAGGAGGTGGCCAAAGCAGCCGTTCGCGACGGGCGCAAACATGCGGCGCTGCTGGGGACGCGATTTACCATGACCGGGTGGGTGTACCCGCAAATATTCAGGAGGTACGGCATCGCCATTACCCCGCCTTCGCTCGAAGACCAGCAACTCATCGACCGCATCATATTTCAGGAACTGGTCAACGGGGTGCTCGAGGACTCTTCGCGCCTCGCTTACAACGACGTGATCGCACGGCTCAAGGCACAGGGCTGCGATTGCGTGATTCTCGGATGCACCGAAATACCGTTGCTGATTCACGCCGACGATTGCCCGTTGCCGACGTTGGATTCCACGCGCCTGCTGGCGCGCGCCGCAGTTGATGCCGCTCTCGGGCGGGTGGACGCGCCGTTACGCCCGTCGGAGCGGTGAAAGCCAGCCGCCGCGCGGGCCCCGTTGGCCATCACCGCGCGAGTCCCGTTGACCATCACCGCGCGGCGGCGGCAGTCTCCGGGACGGCGAAAGGGACGTACAGCGCGCTGCGCCGATTGGCATCGTGGAAAATCCCGACCGTCACGGGGCGCGAGATCTCGATCGTCTCATCCGCGACCACGCCTCCGGAGTTGTAATTCTTTTGATACTGGAGCGAATTGACCGCCGACAAGACGACTTCGAGGCGGCTGCCCTTGCGGACGAGTCGCGAGGCAAACGTGAAATGACTGAAGTCATAGCGCAGCGGATCTTTGGTGGACACCAGTTTTTGAAACCGCAAAGATTCGCGGTAACGGGCTCGCATGATGTCGGAGCTCAGTGGAGTGACCGTTCCGTCCGGACCGACTTCCGCGACCGAGACGGCGAAATCGGTGTCCGGCTGATCGATCGAGATCCAGACCTCGAGGCGGAAAAAACCACTCAGTTCCCTGTCTTGCTCAAACGGCGCCGAAACGTACACCACCTGGGCGGTATTTGCGAGGCGGACTTCCTGGTCGAGCGCCGAATCGAGGTTGCTTTCCGATTCAATCTTGGCGAGCGACAAATCGCGCGGGTCGTAACGATAATGATCCGGAGCGCCGCGGCCGACATGCTCCGGCGCGAGGCTGCCGGCCGCGAACCGCTGACGGGCACTGTCGCCGGTTGAGTCAAGGAAGTACGGCCGTGACTCCGCAGTAATCGCTTCGAGAGTTTCGGCATAGCGCCAGTGCTCGGCGCCGCTCACGTAGTACGCGACGGGCTTCTGCAGGAATTCAGGTTTGGGTCCGCCCTCCATCGTGAAGCGATACCAGTCGAGATGCAGTCGCGGGAGATCGACGAGGCTTGCCGGTCCAAATTTCAGACCCATGAATTCTTGCTTTGGAGTCCGAGTGCCGGGGTGGTCCCACGGCCCGATCACCAGGAAGTGGCGCGCTCGGGCGGCCGGCGAAGCCACTTGCATGTAGCGATTGTAGTGGGCGAGTGCCCCGGGTTGATCGTCGTCGTACATACCGGTAATCGTCAAGATCGGCAGCTGCAATTTGGTGTATTGCTCGCTGGTCGGATTGTAGGAATCCCAATAGGCATCGAGGTCCGGGTGACTGACCCACTCCTGAAAAATCGGCGACGGATTGCCGAGGAAGGTGTCGAGTTGGCGGTACGCGGTCCCGGATTCGATCCAGCGGCGGAAACTTCCGATCCAGAAGGCGTTGTCCGCAAAAAGCCGGTCCTGACCGGCATGGCCGCTCGTGAAGGTCAGCCATTGCATGTCGTAAGGAGTGAACACGCCGTTTCGCGCCGGAAAATCCACGCCGGCGGCGGGCGAGGCCACAGGGACAATCGTCGCGAGGTGCGGCGGAAACTCCTTCGCCGTTGCCCATTGGTCGTATCCGGCGTAGGAGCCGCCCCACATCGATATTTTGCCATTGCAAAAGGGTTGCTTCGCGAGCCACTCAACCACGTCGTAACCGTCTTTCGCTTCCTGAATGAGCGGCTGGAAGAGACCTTCGGAATTTCCGCGCCCGCGCACATCCACTGTCATGAACGGATAGCCATGAGCGGCGAAGTACATCCCGCGATCGTGGTAGCTCTGGCCAATATAGGGCGTCAGCGTGAACAGGCATGGCCGCGGCTCCTTCAGCCCCGCGGGTTTGTAAAGAGTGGCGTTCAGGCGCATGCCGTCCCGCAGCGGAATTTTCACGCCCCATTGCCACTCCACCTTCGCGGCGTCCGCAAGCGCGCCTGCGGTGACCGCGCCGGCCGTGAACGGCGCCAACAGCAGTAACGCAGCGGCAAGAGCCGACGCCGCGGCACCCATGCCGACGACGACGTTCCTTCGTGAGATGGTCATTGCTAACCTCTTCCGGTGTGTATGTCGATCGCGCCAACCGCGATCATACGGCGGCCAGCGCAGAAACGGTTGGCCGATATAGCGGCAAACTCCACGTTGATTCGGTGCGGTTTTCCGCGGCCGGCTTGTCTTAAATACTATGCTTAGCTAAGCTAACTATTGTACCGACTAATAATAATTGAAAGGAGGCGTCCATGTCCCATGACCCCGCGTCCCTTGCGGGCCGCTCGTTGACGCAGGTTGGCTTGACCGTCAGAAACCTCGACCGGGCACGCGCCTTTTACCGCGACGTACTTGGCCTGCCTCTGCTGTTCGAAGCGAGCGGAATGCTGTTTTTCCAGCTTGCAGGGCTGCGCCTGATGGTTGGACAAGCGCCTGCCGCCGGCCAACCGATCGGTGGTTCTGTGCTTTATTTCGATGCCCCGGATATCGATGCGCTCGGGCACGCGCTCGAGGCGAAAGGCGTGACCTTTGTGAGCAAGGCCCAGGTGGTTCAACGCACCGAAACACACGACCTGAAATTGCGCGAATTTTTCGACCCGGACGGCAACGCGCTGGCCATCATGGGTCTGGTGGCGCACTGAGCTCGCGCGCCGGGATAGGGGTACTTGCGAACAAGGTCATCGGCTGAACCGGGAGGCGAGGACTTGGCGCGGATCGCCGACCTGGTCCATGGGGCGGCAATCCGTCTTCTGCGGTTCGTGCGGCGCGAAGACGTTGCCGCCAACCTGAGTGCGCCGCAGCTTTCCGCGCTGTCGGTTCTGGTTTTTGGCGGACCGCAGACCATGAGTGCGCTGGCAGCCGCGGAGCAGGTGCGGCCGCCGACGATGTCTCGACTGGTCGATGACCTGGAGCGCCTCGGGTTGGCCGAGCGAATCGCGAAGGCGGGCGATCGCCGTGTGTATCTGGTCCGCGTCACGGACGCCGGACGCACGCTGCTCGAGGAAGGGCGCCGCAAACGTCTCGCCAGGCTGGTTGAGATTCTCGGTGATGCCTCGCACGCGGAGCTTCGCGCGCTGCGCTCGGCCGCACAGACCCTGGTGCGGCTCACCGATTCGAGCATCGCGAACGCCGGCGCAGCCGAGCAGAAGGCCAAGGCCCCAGGAATTCGTACCGCTCCCGGAACCGCGGCGAAGGCCCGGCCGGTGGGCCGCCGCTGAGCGTCGCCTCTGCCATAGAGGTTCAGGGTCGCGCAACCCAAGGGCGCAGTATCCGGCGAACCGGTGCCGTGACGGTCGCAGCGACCCCCGGATCGACCAACCTTCTAAGGCGCAGGTGCCGCAATGCCGTTTGCACCGTCGACTTCGAGAGCCCGGTCTTCGTCGCAATGGTCTGCAGGCTGACGGAAACGGAGTCGCGGCGGCTCTTGGCCGCCTGCCGCAGAAGAAATAGGTACACGACAAACGTTGCCGGCCGGCGGTCATGTCCAACCAGGTCCGGCATCAAAACGTCGACCACATAGGCATCGATGGGGAAGCGCTCCATAGTAGTAAATACTATACCGATTATTTTCATCTCCAACGAGCATCCGACGATATGATTGCTGCTGCATCCGAAGGAGGCTCATAGATGATCACCCAGCTCAAGTTCGTCGGTATCCCGACGCGCGACCAACACCGGGCACTCAAGTTCTATACCGAACAGCTCGGTTTCGAGGTTGCGACCGACCAGATTTTCGATGAAAAGCAGCGTTGGATTGAGCTTCGCATCGGCAACTCGGCGACCCGAGTTGTCCTGTTTACCCCGGATGGACACGAAAGTCGGATCGGGACCTTCTTTAACGGTGCATTCGCCTGCGATGACGTTCAAGCAACATACCGGCAGCTCAAAGCGCGCGGCGTCGCGTTCATCTCTGAACCACAGAAGCAGCCGTGGGGTGAGTTCGCGACCTTCAAGGATCCCGATGGAAACCAGTTCGTGCTGTCATCGTCGTGAGGTCGCCGTGCGCCGCGGCGGAGAGCGTTCAGTGCGGCTAGCCCTCGACAAGGAGCCGCTCGTAGTATCGTGACCAGTCGCTCGCGAACCGACCCTGCGGATCCCAATGATGTTTTCGGCGCAGGAAATCCGGGAATTCCGGATAACACCGGAGCAGCTGGTCGCGACGCGCATGGCGATGATAGGTGAGATAGTAGCTGCCGCCGTATTCGATGGCGCGGTCGATGAGCCGGCGGAACTCCTCCGCCGCGCGCGCGCGGCCGAGCGCGTCGTGATCGACGTGGAGATTGAATATCACGCAGGCGTAGTCGTCCTTGGCCCATTTCAGAAACGCGTCCGGGTCCCGCTGAATCAGACGTATCGTTCCATAGATGAAGTTCACCTCATGGGTCAGGAAGTCCTCGCGGATCGCGGCCATCAATGCCACGAGGCGATCACGGGGCACGTACAGCTCCGTGATCATCTCGCTGCCGGGGACCACCACGCCGAGATGCCGGTCGAGCGCCTGATGATAATCATCCAGGTAGATGTTGAGCTGATGCGTGTCGTTCCAGTACAGCTGACCACTCGACTGCAGATAGAAGTCGGCGAATTCCATGTAGGCCTTTCGCTTGTTCACATGTCCGAAGTAAAGCAGCCGGCGCCAATCGGCCTGGGACAGGCGAATCTGCTTCGCCGGGATGGGCGTGGCGTTGTCGACCGGCCGGTAGCAGGAGAACACGCCGTCAGCCATGAAGCCCGGCATCTGGGGGTCTGTCGCAAACTGAAAGTCGCCGAAAGTGTATCCGGCGGCAATCCTCGCGTCGAAGGCGCGCACGAGTTCCGGCATCGACAGGAGTTCAACCACGCGCTCGACCTTCTGCCTTTGCACCAGCTTCATTGTCACCGCCACGACCACGCCGAACAGGCCGTAACCGCCGATGACGAGAGCGAACAGTTCCGGCTCGCGTTCGCGCGAACAGATCAGATGATCGCCGGAGGCCGTGATGATGTGGAAGGACACCACATCGACGGAGAAAGGCGGGCAGGTCAGGCCACGGCCATGGATATTGGCGGCCAGTGCGCCGCCAATCGTGAGATTGTCCGCGCCGGTCTGCTTCTGCCGGATGCCCCACTGGCGAGACTCGCCCGCCTGCAGCGCGAGATAGCCCCGCATCAATTGCGGCCAGGTCGCACCGGCTTCAACGGTCACGAGCCCCTGCTCAGGATCGAAGGCTTGGATCCGGTTCAGGCCGCGCAAATCGAGCACGCATCCTGCGTCACGGAATTGCTGCCCACCCATCGCATGCCGGCCGCCGGCGATCGCGACGGGAAGTCCGCGACGGCTTGCCTGCGACAGCGCCGCCCACACCTCCGCGATCGAATTGGGGCGCCGATACAGCGTGGGCCGCGACGCGTTCAGGCGCGCGTGGACATCGTTGAGGATCGGCTGCTGCGGCCGGGCGCGGCCGCGCCGACTCACCGCGTCATGGGCACCGAAAGCTTCGGCGGACGTTGGCATGGCTTGACTCCTGCGGAAGGATGAAAGCCACGATAAACGTTGGGGTTCTCCCCGCAACAGAGGGTGATCATGTATCGAATACCGATACCGAGGGGATCGACTTGCGCAACCCGGTCTGCGCGGCCCGCCTGCGCGGCCCGCACTATCCCCGCCGACCCAAAAACAACAGCACCACGCCGATCATCACGATGCCCGATGCGGCCCATTCCCACACAGAGACCGATTCACCTCCGAGGGTCACGCCGAGCAACAGCGCCACCACCGGATTCACCAACGAGTAACTCGCCGCGAGACTCGCCGAGGTGCGCGCGAGCAGCAGCATGTAGGCGCTGAATGCAATCAGCGAACCAAACACCACCAGGTACCACCACGCCAGCCACACCCCGGTATCCGTGGGCCAATGCCACGGTTCTCCGCGTACCGCCGACATCAAGAGCAGCGCAAGTCCGCCGCACAACATCTCGGTCGCAAACCCTGTCGCGCCCGGTGCGAGCGCGAATCCGCGCTGCGCGAGAACGCTGCCGAGCGCCCAGCCGGTCGTGCCCAGCGTGATGGCAACGAGTCCTGCCGGAGAGGCGCGAATTCCGACCCCTTGAGTGAGCATCAACACGCCCCCAAGGCCGACCAATACCGCGACCAGCTCGCTGCGCTGCGGATGAACACCAAACATAAGATTGATCACCACGAGCAGCAGCGGAATGACGGCGATGAACGCCACGACCAGACCTGAGGCAATGGTCTGTTCGGCGTAGGCAACCCCTCCCATGCCGCCGCCGAGCATCAACGTTCCGATGAGGAAGGCATTGCGCCACTCGCGTAAGTTAGGCAGCGATGCGCCGCGCGCCAGTTGCCACGCAAGCAGCAGTCCGCCGGCAAAGACGAAACGGGTGGCCATCATGAAATAGGGTGCGAATCCCGCCAGCGCGAAGCGGATCACCAGGTAGGTGGAACCCCACACCAGCCAGGTCGCCGCCAGGCAGCCGACGACCAGGGGCGAGAATACGACCGGCGCCGGCAGCGCTCTGCTCGGGCTATTCATGGAGCCTGAACCGCCGCCGGCGTCCCCCGATGGAGCAGGATCTTCCGAAGTGTGACGGATTTCATGGTGCCGGGTTCCGGCAGGGATTTTCCACTCATTTGGGATGCATACCTAAGTTTCGCCCACCTCAGTTTGGCAAGGTAGCTTCATTCATCCAAGTGGCTGCCTGCAAGATTATGTTTACTCACGCTCCGAACCGCGCGGATCAGCGACCCGCTGAGAGGGGCGCCATTCTCGCGCATTGCACCCGCCGTTCGTGGTTTTTGGGGCTTGGCGCCGCACTGTGGATCGGGTTTGCCGGTCAGAGCCCGGCGGACTCGATCTCGCCCACTCCGCGCGCGGATTCCATTCTCATCATCAAGCACGAGCGCAAGCTCTATGTACTGCTTGATAATTTTCCGCTGCGCACTTATCGCATTGCGCTTGGCCTCAGCCCGACCGGCGCCAAGGAGCACGCCTGGGACTTTCGCACTCCCGAAGGCAGCTACATCATCGATTTTCGCCGCGAGAACAGCCACTACTTCAAGGCGCTGCACATTTCCTATCCAAGCGCCGCGGACTTGAAGCGATCCTCCGCGCTTCACCGATCCGCAGGCGGGGATATCTTCATCCACGGAGAGCCCAATCGACCCACCAAGCCGGACTCCTATTACAAAACGCGCGACTGGACCAACGGCTGCATTGCTCTCGCGGATGAGGATTTACAGGATCTTTGGGATTTGACGGCGGGGCCGACGCCCGTCGAAATCGTGCCGTAGCGTCAGCGGAGCTCGCGCCGCAGCGTCGGCGACGTTCGCGAGCACGCTCCCCTCAACCATGGGCGTAGCCGGCCGCCTCCAGCAATAACATCCGGTCTTTTCCTACACGATGTATCGATGATTCACCTGATTGTAAGTCTCGACTCGCGGTTCTATGCTGCCCGGGTGGCAATCAACACGGGAGGCACCTTCCTTGCCGAGCGCCGAAATCATCCGCAAATCAGCCGGTTGTATGTACGGTAACCGACAGACCTATGGATCCGGTGCGTCTAGCGTACTGACATATTTGCAGACGGGTCGGGTTTGCGCCGAGTGACGCAGCAGACGAGCGCAAACAGGAGGAAAGTTGGCCGCGGTACCCCCCCGATTTGTTCACGCGATCGATCCGTCCGAGATTCCGCCCTCGGAGAATCGCATCGGTCGGCTCGACGTGCTGAAGCAACTTCTGCACGCGGTGAGCTATTCGCAGCCCGGTGCGAAGAAGAAATTGGTCCGGCGAGTGGCTACACACTTCGCGCGCTGCGCGTATCACCTGAAAGCGTTTCGCGACAGTTTCGGCGATCGTGCCAATGTGGCCTTGCAGGAAACGCTCGCGCTGCGGCCTTCCCTGATGGCGTGCGTCATTCATCCTTACCTGAACGTGGATTGGCAGTTCGAGCGAAAGCTGGAAGCGATCAGCGGGCACTACAAACTGCTCGTCGGGCGGCTGGCCGTGCTGCGCTTTGTTCCGCCCGCCTTGATCACCCTCACCGACTTCGGCGAAGGCACCCAGATTCGACTCCACAAGTTTTTACTGTTCGAGCATGAAGGTGAACTGACCATCAGCTTGTTCAAGGGCGAGCTGCGCCTATTCTCGCTGACTTTCATGCTGGGGCAGATCGATGCGGACGTCGTCGCCTATGCGGGCGGCTTGCAAGGCCTTAGAAGCGAGGAGGCGATCGAGATCTATCGTTCGCTGACGCACGGCATGCACGGATTGCGGCCGCGCGACCTGCTCGTGACGGCGTTTCGTTTGCTGTGTTGCTCCCTTGGCGTTGCTCGGATACTGGCAGTCTCGGACAACAAACGCATTTGCAGCAACTCCTATCACAGTCCAGGCGAACAAATCTTTTCGAGCTATGACAGCGCGTGGACCGAATGCGGCGGCGTCGCCGTGGACGATGGTTTTTTCGAGCTGAGTCCGCGCATAACGCAGCGGGCGGCGAAGGATATCCCCACACGCAAGCGGGCGCAGTACCGCCGGCGTTATGCCATGATCGACGCCATCGCGAAGCAGATAGGCGATGCGTTGGCGCAAGCGCCTCGGGTTCGCGCGCCGTCCGCGGACGCGGAGGCCTTGCCCTCCTCACTGGTGAATTGACTCGCGAGCTCATGGGCTGACTCGCGAGCTCACGGGCTGACTGGCGAGCTCACGGGCTGACTGGCAAGATCACCGCGCTGCAACATTGCGGCGATCGCGGCACGCGCTCCCGTTGAGTGCAGGGGCAACGCGAGCACGTCGCCGGGTCGCGCCCAGCCAAGTGCGTAGCGAGCCGCCTCGACCTCGCTGTTCCCAACGCGCAATGCAGAGTCCGGGAATCCCAGCCGCTTGAGCTCGGCATGGATGATGCGAGGTATTTCCCCCGGGGCGCGGCCTCGCAATTGCGCTTCGTTTTCCTTCACGACCACCAGATCCGGCTGAAACTCGGCGGCGGCTCGGGCCAATTCCTCGATATCGGCGTCCTTTCGGTTGCCGGCGTGGCCGAGCAATAATCCGAGGCGGCCGGTGCCTGCGCGCAGGCCATTCGCCACCTTGAGAAAACCGCGCAGACCATCGGGATTGTGAGCGTAGTCGATGAGTACCTTCACTCCATCCACCTCGTAACGCATCATCCGGCCCGGATTGTCCTCAAGGTTGGAACCGAAGCGCGAGAGGACCAAGGCAATCGTTGCCGGCGCGATGCCGAGAGCGGCTGCGGCCAGCGCCGCACCGGCCATATTGGCGACGTTGTAGGCAGCAAGCCCGCCCATCGACAAGGGCATGGCGGAGATCAGTCCGAGGTCGTGTTCGGCGCCGCCATGGCTCAAGCAAAGCCGTCCCTCGCGCACGCCGCAGGTCGCCTCGCCGCGCAAGCCATATTCGCGCAGCCACGGCTCATGCTCATTGACGGCAAACCACGCCAGCGGCGGGCTGCGTCCGAAGCGGCGCACGAGTCCGGCTGCTTGCGCGCGCAGCTGTGAATCGTCGGCGTTCAGCACCAAGAGGCCCCTCGAGTCGACGGCGGTTGCCACGGCGAGCTTCACTTCCGCGATGCCCGCGAGGGTCTCGATGCCGTATTCGCCGAAATGATCGGGACTCACATTGGTGATGACCGCGGCGTTGGCTTTCGATATCGCAATCCCGCGGCGCAGGATGCCGCCGCGCGCCGTTTCGAGCATGGCCGCCTGCGCCCGGCGTTCGCGCATCACCATCCGCGCGCCCGCGGGCCCGGAATAGTCTCCCGTCGCCAGCACCTCGTCATCGAAAAATACGCCGTCCGTGCAGTTGTACGCCGCGTGCCAGCCGTGCGCCCGCGCACAAGCGGCGAGGAGCCGCACCGTCGTGGTCTTCCCATTGGATCCTGTAACGATCGCCGTCGGAATGTCCCGCAGCTCCGCCCATGGGACGTCGCCAGCATCCGGCAGGGCGGTCAGCGAAAAGCTTCGTCCGCCCGCGCCGGCCCCCAGGGTCAGTTCGGCCTCATCGATGACATGCGGCAGCCCTCGTGCCGCCGCTGCCTCGAGCAAGGTCCGGAGCCTCGGATGAGATTCCTGGGCGGAGAGGCGCAAAAAGCGCGCGAACGCCGCGGATTCCTCGAGCACCGGCAAATTATCCCCCGCTGCACTTGGCGTGCCTGCCTCGTTGGACTGCAATGCTTCCGCAATCAGCGCCTCTTCGAGGGCGCTCCACTGAACGGGATCGCGTTCGATCAGTGCCGCGCACAGCGCCCACTCATTCACTTCGGTCGCCAGGAACAGTTGGTCCACGGGCGCCGCGATCGCGAGCGTCACTCCGCCGCGGTGCCTGCGTGCGACGGCTTGGGCGTCGACCCAGGCCAGGCGAGCGCCCGCGCGCTCAATCCGGGCGCGCCAGGCGACTATCAGATCGTCATCGAGGGGCACGCCGACGACGTCGAGCACGGCCCCGGTGGTTGCAAAGAACAGATTGGCGCCCGTGAGGCGGCGCGAGTCCTCGAACGGCAGCGCCGGTGCGGCGTTCAGTCGCTGCTCTCCGGGGCCATGCGAATCCCGCGCTCATCCCGAATCAGTCCTTCGAGGCTGAAGTCTGGAACCGCCGCGGGCGAAGCCGCGCCGGGATCCTCGAGTATGTGCTCGCTCGCGCCGTTGCCGCTGGACGAGAGTACGGCGGAAGGCGAGGGTGCCGGTGCCGGTCCGCCGCTCGATTTGAACTTGGTAATCTGTTTCCAGGAGCGCGCCAGGGCATCGGCAAAGATCAGCAGCAAATCTCCGGCTTCACCCATGCGCAATGCCGCGTCGATGGCCTCCTGCTCGTCGGGAATGATCGAGATGGCGCCGCCCTCGACTCCCGCGGCACGTAGCGCCTGCGCTTGAATGCGCGGCACCTCATCCGGTGCGCGATCACGCAGATTGTCGTCGCGGCGACAGATGTAATGATCGAAGCGGCCCGCCACGGCCCTTGCAATATTCACCAGGTCCTCGTCGCGCCGGTCCCCCGGGCCCGCCAGCACGACGATGCGCCGGCCGGTGACGTCGAGGCGGCGCGCGAGATCGGCCATCATCCCGACGGCGTGCGCATTGTGTCCATAATCGAACAGCACCTTGAAGGGATGCTCGTTGAACACGTTCATCCGTCCGGGCGCCTGGAAGAACGTCGAGTCGAAGGTGCGCAGCCCTTGGCGGATCGCATCGAGTTTGAGTCCAAGCGAAAACGCCATCGCTGCGGCAAACATGGCGTTCTGCACGTTGTGGATCGCGCGGCCCTCGAGCGTCGCCGGGATCAGGTGGGTCCAGAGCAGCGGAATGTGACTGCCGCGATCGTACAGCGTGATCATTTGGCCGTTGACGCCCGCCTCCAGGGCACAAGCGCGGCCGCCCGCGCGAATGTGCTCGCGCACGAGCGTGTGCTGCGGGTTCATCGTCACGTAGCAGATATTCTTCGCTTCCGTGTAGCCGGACATCTTGAGCACGTTCGGATCGTCCGCGTTCAGCACCGCGCAGTCGGTCGCGACCTCCACCACGATGCGCTTCAATTCGGCGAGCTGTTCGAGGGTGTCGATCCCCTTGAGGCCCAGATGGTCGGACTGCACGTTCAATACGCCGCCCACATTGATCTCTCGAACGCCCATGCCGGCGCGCAGTAATCCGCCCCGCGCGGTCTCCAGAATGGCGATGTCGATCTGCGGGTCGGCCAGCACCATGCGCGCCGACATCGGACCCGTCATGTCGCCCTGGACGGTTCGCTGGCCATCGATATAGACGCCATCCGTGGTGGTCAACCCCGGCGTGTAGCCTCCCATCTTGGTGAGGTGGGCGAGCATCCGCGCCGTCGTGGTCTTGCCGTTGGTGCCGGTGATCGCTGCAATCGGCACGCGCGCCGAGACCCCGGGCGGGAACAGCATGTTGACCACCGGTGTGGCGACGTCGCGGCCCTTGCCTTCGCTGGGGGCTACATGCATCCGAAAACCGGGCGCGGCGTTCACCTCGCATATGCCGCCGCCGATCGTGCGGTAGCTTTCCGTGATATTTTTCGAGAGGAAATCCACGCCGCCCACATCCAGGCCGATGGCGCGCACGGCGCGTTCCGCCATCTCGCGGTTGTCCGGGTGGATGACATCGGTGACGTCGGTCGCGGTGCCGCCGGTGGAGAGATTCGCGGTGGACCGCAGGTAGACGATGTGCTGCGCGGCCGGAATCGAATCGGCCTGAAGGCCCGCGCGCTCCAGCATTTTCTGTGCCTGCGCGTCGAGTTCCAGGCGCGTCAGTACTTTCTCGTGGCCCACGCCGCGGCGGGGATCCTGATTCACGATATCGATGAGCTGCGTGATCGTATGCCGGCCGTCGCCGACGACGTGACCGGGCGTGCGCCGTGTCGCGGCGACCAGCTCGCCGTTGACCACCAGCAGACGATGATCGTCACCCTCCAGGAAGGTCTCGACGATCACCGATCGCGAATGCTCGCGCGCCACCGCAAAGCCCTGCGATACTTCTTCGTCGGTCGTGAGCCGGATGGAAATGCCGCGGCCATGATTGCCGTTGTAGGGCTTGGTCACGACGGGAAATCCAATGCGCTGCGCGGCGCGCACGGCCTGCTTCTCGTTTTGCACCAGTTCCTGCTTCGGCACGGGAAGCCCAAGCGTCGCCAGTATCTTGTTGGTTTCCTCCTTGTCGCTGGCCAGTTCGACGGCAATGTGCGAGGTGCGGCTGGTGACCGTCGCCTGGATGCGCTGCTGGAACTTGCCGTGCCCAAGCTGCACCAGCGATTGGTCGTTGAGGCGCAGCCACGGGACGTTGTGCCGCTCAGCCGCGCGCACCAATGCGGACGTCGACGGTCCCAGCGCCCGGCGCTGCGCGAAGCGGATGAACTCATCGCGGGCCTCCTGCCAACTCCAATCCGCGGGCAGGGAGTCGGCCGGCCGGATCGCCTCGGGCAGCAGGGAACTCAGGAGCTTGAGCCCGAGGTCGCCGGCGGCAATGCCCTCGTCGCGCTGCGCATATTCATAGACGACGGTGTAGACCCCGGGAGGTCCGGCGGCGCGCGTCTTGCCGAACGTCACTTCCTCGCCCGCCATATTCTGAAGCTCGATGGCGACATGCTCGAGCACATGCCCGAGCCAGGTACCGTCGTCCTCACGCATACGCCGAAAAAAGCCGCCGGGCTCCCGGTAGGAGCAGCCGTGTTCCGCAAGTCCGGGCAGCGCGGCCGCCAGAGCATCGACGAAGGGCTGTCCCAGCCGGCCCGTGGGCCACGCTTCCAGAGGCCCTAAGTCCAGTTCAAGGCGGATGACGGGAAAGCGCGCGTACAACGACGGGCCCACATAAACGGATCGATCGACTATGCGCATGGGGCGTTGCTCCGCCGCGCTCCGCGGCCCGTTATTGTTTGCCTTGAACCAGCCCACCGGCGGCTGCCAGTCGTGTATGCAAGTTGAATGTCGCACCGGCGACGAGAATGTGCAACCGCAGGCCCAGCATGCACACCGGCTGACCTTCACTGACTTCGCCGATGGACGAATAGCTGACGTCGGAGGCATCCACCACCGTCACGCCGCCGCTCCCCTCGACTTCGATGGTTTCGTCCGGACCGATGAAGGCGGCGGTGTCCTCATCGAGACCGATGCCGACGGCAAACGGGTTGTACGCCAGCGCCGTGATCAGACGGCCCAGGCGGTCGCGCTGACGGAAGTGCTGGTCGATGATAAAACGATTGGTGAGTCCCAGGCCGGGCGCCAGCCGCACGCTGCCGGAGATCACCGAGGAACCCTCGTCGCCGAACGCAATCATGTGTTCGCTCAAGATACTCGCACCCGCGCTGGTGCCGCCGACGGTGACGCCGTGGGCGTTGCGCACGCGAATCAGTTTCGCCACCGGCGTGCCGCCGAGCAGGGTGGTGAGCCGCAATTGGTTGCCGCCGGTGAAGAAGATGCCGGTCGCTTCCTCGAGCCGGCGCAGCCGCCCGGCCTCCTGGCAGTCCCGGCGCGTGTCGAAATCCATGACGGTGACATGGGCGGCGCCCAAGTCCTTGAAAATCATTTCGTAGCGCGGCCCGGTCTCGTGCATGCGGCTCGCGGTGGGGATCACGACGATATTGGCGCTCGCGCCGCCGGAAACCTGCACGAAGCGTTCCAGGATGTGGCGGTCATTCTCTTTGTTCTCGGCGCCGCCGATGGGCACGATCCAACCGCGAGTCTCGCCTTCGGGAATTTTACTGGGCATCGAGTTCAAGCACCTCCTGATACATTTGCGCAGTGTACCAGGCAGGAAAATGGGGCCCTGCGCAACCCATCACAGGAGGACCCTGGCGGCCGGACCGCGGCCCCAGGTCAGATATCGCCTTGGGGTATGCGGGCTGCGGCGGGCCACGCTCGCCAAAGTCCTTCGAGCGAATACAGGGCAAGCGCCGACCAGATCACCGCGTATCCGGCGAGGAGCTTGCCGCCGAACGGTTCGTTGTACAGCAAGACACCCAGCAGCAGTTGCAAGGAGGGTGCCAGGTACTGCAGCAGTCCCAGCGTCGACATCCGAATGCGCCGGGCGCCGGCGGCAAATAGCAGCAGCGGAATGGCGGTGATGGGTCCGGCGGCAGCCAGCAACCATTTGGAACTCACGGACGCATGCAGGAAGGCATTTTGATGATTGAGAGCCAGCCACACCAGGTAGCCGAATGCAATCGGGAACAACAAGAACGTCTCGAGCGACAAGCCCTCGAGCGCGCCGAGTGCCGCCGTTTTGCGCAGCAGCCCATAGAAACCGAATGAAAAGGCCAGGGCCAAGCCTATCCAGGGCAGGTGTCCCGCTTGCCACGTGAGCCATGCGACTCCGGCTGCGGCCAGGGCGACTGCCGCCCACTGGGCCGGGCGCAGGCGTTCATGCAATAGTAGAAAGCCCAACAACACATTCACCAGCGGATTGATGAAATATCCCAAGCTGGCATCGACCACGTGATCGTTATTCACCGACCAGATATAGATAAACCAGTTGACCGAGAGCAGCACCGCGCTGGCGGCGAAACCGGCCAGCACTTTCGGTTGGCGCGCCACCTTGGCTATCCACGACCATTGCCGGAGCCCGGTGAGCACGATCAGCAGGAAGACGAATGCCCACGCGATCCGGTGCCACAGAATCTGCAAGGGGGGGACGTTTTGCAGCGCCTTGAAGTAGATCGGAAACAGTCCCCACAAGATGTAGGCGATCGCGGCGTACAGGATGCCAAGTTGCACGCGATCAATGATGGCAGATCGCGGCGACGGCCGCTCATCGCGCGGATGTCCGCGAATGCGACGACCGATCAGTGGATCCGAGTGAGGCGGCCTGCGCTCTAGACTTGGGGAGCGACGAGCAATTGAACCCAGTACAGACCGCGCTTGGATGCGTGGCCCGGCGCATAGGCGATTCCCATCTCGGCGAACCTGGAATCCATGATGTTTTCGCAGTGGCCCGGACTGTCGAGCCACCCTTTGACCACTTCCTCGGCTGATTTGGGGCCGTAGGCAATATTCTCACCCACCAGTTTTTCGCGGTATCCGACCGCGCGGACCCGATCCGCGGGCGAGTGCCCCGCCAGATCCTGGTGTTCAAAATAGTTGTGCTGGGCCATGTCGTTCGCATGGCCAAACGCGACGCTCGCCAGAGCCCCGGACAGTTTGACCGGCGCCACCGGTCCAAACGAACGCTCGCCGCAGCGAGCTCCGCGGGCGCGCGCTTCGTTCACCAGCTCGAGCACGCGGCTCGCCAGCACCGGCGCCTGGGAGAGCGCCGGCACCACAAAGGCGGAGGCCAGCACCAGCCAGGTATCCAAGCCGCGGTGGTAGGCGCCGATGTCGTGTATGTCCGGGTCCAGCAGTGCGCGGCAACCCGATCGTCTAAGGAGCTGGACCGTGGACGACTCCGGACCGCTGATGTGGACACCGGTGGTGGCTTCCGCCCGGTAGCCGCTGAGTTCGGCCGCCGCCTTGGGCGTGCGCCCCGCGGCCCACTGTTCGGCCGCCCGGTCCAATAACGGATCATGATGCAGCGGCCGGGCAGGGGGCAGGGTGCCTCCGCAGCCGCCCTCCCGCAGCAATTGCACCGCGGATAGCCCATCCGCCTGCGCCGTCAACGCCGCCGACAGACCGCCCAATAGGACCAACAGGCGCCAGAACTGCATAGGACATAACGAATTCAACGGCTAAGACTCCTGCAAGCGTGGCTAACGTTAGGGAACGCGCCAGCATCACATCCGATGACCGCCGGCGACGGCTACCGGATCACAGAATTCAGGCCTCCCGGGCCGTAAGGCCAGGCGAGTTGCCTTTAAGGCCAGGTGGGCTGGGTTAAGGCCAGGCGGGCTAGGGTTAGACCAGGCGGGCTGCTTTTGGGGCCAACCGGGCCATGTTTAGGCCAAGCCGGCTACGAGCTTCAGATTGCCCTTGCACTATCAAATATCTTTGATTATAAATGTGTGATCACAAATCGAGGATGTCCCATGCCGGCGCGTACCCCCCACCTCGGATTGGCCCGCATTGCCCGTGAGACCGTCCAGGAGCGTGTCTATTGCGCGCTGCGGGATCAGTTGATGCGCGGCGGTTTCGAGCCCGGCCAAAAGCTGAAAATTGCCGATCTGGCTGAAGCATTTGGCACCAGTGCCATGCCGGTTCGCGATGCTCTCAACCGTTTGGCCGTCGAGCGGGCGCTGGAAACATTGCCCAGTCGGACCGTTCGTGTACCGACCTTGTCGAAGGACGCGTTGCAGGATTTGAGGGAGACGCGGTTTGCGATCGAGGGATTGGCGATTGCGCGCGCGGCGTCCAACATGACGGCCGAATCGCTGGCGACGCTCAAGCGGCTCATCGTCGCTCAAAGCGAGACCGACGAAGAGCATGTGTCGGAACAAAGCGCCGAACAGAATCGGGCGTTTCACTTCGCGATCTATCGCCAGTCCGGGTCCACCGTGCTTTTGCCCATCATTGAAAGCCTGTGGCTTCAGTTTGGTCCCTATTTGCGCGAGGCCTCCGAGCGCTTTGACGGCAGCGATGGGCGCGGGACGAACTTTCACCTCGCGATGCTCGATGCGCTGTCGAAGGGAGACGGCGTTGCCGCGCGCGCGGCGCTCGAAGCCGACATCGGCCGCGCCTTCGATCTCGTGATGAGCGATGAGTCGCTCTGGCAGCGCCGGGATGGTGTCGGGTGAAACCTCGCGTGACGCAGCCTCCCGATGGCCCGCGGGATTCCGGCGCGTTCGAGCTGTACGATTTGCGCGTGGAAGTGATCGGGCCGCCTGACCGAACGATTTATTGCGGCGCGCGCTTGGGTGATTATTTCGAACTGCAGGGCGAGATGTTGAAGCTTCCGCCGGGCCAAGGATTTTCGATCTATTCCTTGGCGGCATTGTTGCCCTTGCTGCCCGCCAAACAACGCATTGCCGATCCGAATGATTGGATGTCGACCGATGCGGAGGTGGCCTGCCCCGATCCGAACTGTCCAACGCGCTTTCGCATTACCCGCACGGGCCGCCGCCGCTTCAGCCGCTCGCAGGTGACCGCAACTTCTCCCCTGGGCGAGAATCCGCCGTGATCCCCCGGGTCTCCTTGTCAGGCGACTACGAGATTTCGAGGATCATCAAAGGCGGCTGGCACCTCGCCGGCGATCATGGAGCCATCGATCCCGACCAGGCGCGCAAGGACATGGCGACCTTCGTCGAGGCAGGGATCACCACTTTCGACTGCGCGGACATATATACGGGCGTCGAACTGCTGATCGGAAGTTTTCGCCGAGCGTACCCGGCGCACGCGAAGCAGGTTCAGGTCCACACAAAATTCGTCCCCGACCTCTCCGATCTGCGCTCCCTGGATCGCGCGCAGGTTGAAGCCATCATCGATCGATCGCTGACCCGATTGGGGCAGGAGCGCCTGGACCTGGTGCAGTTTCATTGGTGGGACTTCGCCGTCCCGCGCTACGTCGAGACGGCACTCGAACTCGACCGGCTGCGTCGGGCGGGGAAAATCGCGCGCATCGGAGTCACGAATTTCGATACGCCGCGGCTCGAAGAACTCGTCGACGCCGGAATCCCGATCACGGCGCATCAGGTGCAATACTCGCTGGTGGATGATCGTCCGAATCACGGAATGGTGGCGTACTGTAAATCCCGGAACATTGCGCTTTTGTGCTACGGCACGGTGTGCGGCGGATTTCTTTCGGAAACGTGGCTGGGAAAACCGGCGCCATCGGATTCGGCCAACCGTTCATTGGCCAAGTACCGGTTGATCATCGAGGATTTCGGCGGCTGGAGCCTGTTCCAGGAACTGCTGGGAACGCTCGGCCGCATCGCCGCGGCACACGGCACCGACATCGCTTCCGTTGCGACGCGGGCGGTTCTGGACCGGGATCAGGTCGCCGCCGCGATTGTCGGAGCCGTCAACACGTCGCATCTGCGTGCCCATGCAGAGATCAGCCGGCTTCGCCTGCACGCCGGCGACCTGTCGTCGATAGCGAGTATCACCGGCCGGCGCGAAGGTCCGGCGGGCGATATATACGATTTGGAGCGCGATCGTAAGGGTGCTCACGGTCGCATCATGAAGTATGAATTGAATGCGCTGTCAGAGCGCCGCGGGGCCGATCAATAAACAAAAGAGCAGGGAGTTGAAGACCGCATTTCGGCGAATCGTCAAAGACCGATCAAAAAAGGGGATGGGGATATGAACAAGCAATACTGTGTCAAGCAAGTGCTCGCGGCGTTGGGATGTTGTGGGGCGTTGACCGGCGCGGTGTGGGCACAGCTCGCGACGCCGAGCCAGGAGCTGCAAGAAATTGTCGTCACCGCGGAAAAGCGCGAGTCCACCGTGCAAAAGACGCCGATCAGCATCACCGCGATCAGCGGAGCGGATCTGCAGGCCGCGGGTCTGTCGGACTTCACGTCAGTCGCCCAGCAGGTGCCGGGCGTCTCGTTCAAGACATCCGGTCCGGGGCAGACGGAATTCGAGATGCGCGGCCTCACCTCCACCGGCGGCGAGTCGCCGACCGTGGGCTTCTACCTTGACGATGCGGTCCTGACGCCCGCCGCCATGGCGCAGAACGGCAAGACCGTGATCGACCCAAGCCTGTTCGATCTGAACCGCGTCGAAGTGCTGCGGGGACCCCAGGGTACCTTGTACGGCGCGGGCTCGATGGGCGGCACGATCAAGCTCGTCACCAACCAGCCGGACCCGCACGCCTTCGGCGTCAACGCCGAGGTCATCGGCTCCGGCACGACCGGGAGCGGGGGCTTCAACCACACCGAGAACGTGATGCTGAACATACCGCTGATGCAGGATGTCGTCGCGCTGCGCCTGGTCGGCACGGACAAGTACATCGACGGATGGATCGATCGCAAGGTGGTGAGTCCGTTTCCGGTCGAGGTCAACAACAGCACGGCGCGCGGGGACGTGGCCGGCGCGCCGGTGGCGCAGGACATCCGCCACTCCAACACCGAAAAGCTGCAGGCCGGACGCGCGACGGTGCTGATTCAGCCCACCGATCGCCTGAGCGTCACCGTAGGCTTCATGCATCAGTCGCTCACCCAGAACGGCCCGAATACCATCGACGGCCCGCCGCTGAACGAAGTGCACTACCAGCCGTTCGATGTGGCGGAGCCCTTCGAGGACAAGTTCAACTTGTACTCCCTGACGGGCAAATTCAATTTTGATTCGTTCCAGCTGGTGTCCGCGTCGGCTTACTGGGATCGCCAGCAGAACCAGACTCAGGACATCTCCGAGGCGATGCAGGACTACATCGGCGCCTTTTTCGGGCCGCCAGCCGCCTGGCCATTTTCATCGACAGGAACGGTGACGGAGTCCGGCAACACGTGGTTCGGGTTTGGCGCCGGGACGATCACCGAAGACGACTACACCCGTCAGTTCAGCGAGGAGCTGCGGCTGGCCTCGACCGGCAGCGATCCGCTGCAGTGGCTAATCGGCGCGTACTACAGCAGCTTCGGCGCGACCTCGCACGTCTACTCCTTCTATCCGGCCACCACTTACGGCTTCAACGGGGATTTCGGCACCACCAATCTGGCCGACAACCATCGCAAGGTTGACATCGATCAGTACGCGGCGTTCGGCGAGCTTTCCTATATGTTGCCGAGCCATATCAAAGCAAGCCTGGGCGCGCGGTACTACCAGTACCACAGCAATTCGGTGACGAGTGTCAGCGGCGTCTCCGCCAATGGCACCAGCAACCCGCTGCTCGGACTTGCCCAGAACTCGGGCGTGACCCCCAAGCTCGACCTCGCCTACATCCCGGACGACAACACGACCGTCTACGCCACCGCGTCCAAGGGCTTTCGTCCGGGCGGCCCGAACTCGCCGATCCCCGTTCCGCCCTGCCCGTCGGCCGCCCCCACGCAGTTCGGTCCGGACAGCGTATGGAACTACGAACTGGGCGAGAAACTTCGTTTCTTCGAGTCGCGTCTCTCGATCAATGGCGCCATCTACTACGAAGATTGGACCGGTGTGCAGCAGCAGGTCGCTCCCAAATGCGGCTTCAAGTTCACCGCGAACGCGGGCAAGGCGAAGGTCTACGGCGCCGAGCTCGAAGTCGCGGTGGTGCTGGTGCCGGGCTTCGTACTGGCGCAGAACGTCGGCTATACACACGCCACGAATTCGACGACGCTGCCGGCCGCCGGCGTCGTGGCGGGCCAGCGCCTCCTTGATGTGCCGGAGGTGACCGCCAACACCACCTTGAGCTACAAGCAGCCGTTCGGGAATGGCATGAATCTGGTGGGGCGCCTGACCAACAGCTACGTGGACTCCATCCAAGACATCACGTACGCGCGCAATACGCTGCCGTCGTACGATCTCGTTGGATTCCGTCTGGGGGTCGAGACGGTGCGCTGGTCGGCATTCTTGTTCGTGGACAATCTCACGAACAAGGAGGCGCTGCTGAGCGACACGGGCGCGCTGTCGGCGAACGTCTCAATTTTTAACCGGATCGCCACGAATCAGCCGCGAACGATTGGAGCCGATTTGAACTTCAAGTTCTAAAGCAGCGGCATGACTCCTTATCCCAGTCGTCCCTACGCCTGGACCGTCGTTGCAATTTTGATTGCGACGGCGGTCCTGTCGTACACCGATCGCCAGGTGTTGAGCCTGCTGGTCGATCCGATCCGCGGCGATATGGGCATCTCCGATACTCGGATCAGCCTGCTCCTGGGCACGGCGTTCGCCGTCATCTACGGAATCGCCGGCATCCCGCTGGGTTTCTTGGCCGATCGCATTTCCCGGCGCAATCTCATCTTCGCCGGCGTATCCGTGTGGAGCCTGGGCACCATCGCGTGCGGTTTTTCGCACAACTTCGGCGAGATTTTCGCGAGCCGCATCATCGTCGGGCTGGGCGAGGCTGCGCTGTCCCCGGCCGCCATCTCCCTGATCAGCGATTACTTCCCACCGTCGCGGCGCGGTACCGCGGTCGGATTTTTTCTCAGCGGCATTGCGATGGGGAACGGCGCGGCCATTCTCATCGGCGGCGGCGTCCTGCACGCCATCGAAGTGGGCGCCCTTGCCGCCACACCCCTGGCCGCGTACCCACCGTGGCGGATGGTGCTGCTGGTCATCGGGGGTCCCGGACTCTTGTGGGCTCTGGTCATTCTGCTCATTCGCGAGCCGGTTCGGCACACGGAAGGCGCATCGAGCTCCGACGGCGCCGCGGATGGCGGCGCCTGGCGGGCCACCCCGTGGGCTCGAGTAGTACCCATCTACATCGTGTTGGCCGCGGCTTCGTTCGTCGACAATGCGGTGGGCGCGTGGGCGCCGACGCTGCTCATTCGGGACTTTGGCAAGGACCCGGCCCAGATCGGTGTCGAGTTGGGTTTGCTTTTGACGGTGGGCTTCGGCGGGGGCGTGCTCATTGGCGGCGCTCTGGCCGACCGTGCGGGGGCGCGCGGCGGATGGCCGCGCAAGCTGCGCGTATGTGTGTGTTCCGGCCTGTTGATCCTGCCGGCCTCGCTGCTGATGAACTCGCCGATTTTCAGCTTCGCGATGGCCGGCATACCATTGTACTTCGCTCTGTCGGGCATCGTGACCGCGGTGGGGTTCTCCGCGATTCTCGATGTCGTGCCGAATCGAACCCGGGGCCTGGCGATGTCCATGAGCTTCTTCTTGAACGTGGCGCTGGGTGCAGGACTGGGTCCGACCGCGGTGGCGGTTGCCGGCGCGCATATATTCACCGTGAAGGCGGGGCTGGGGCCGCCGATCGTTCTGACCGTGGCGGTGGGCTATCTCGTTGCGCTTGCCGCACTTTGGGCGGCACTGTCCCTTTTCCGGGGGCGCAGCGCCGCGGCGGCATAATGCGAGTCACTGATGGTCGCGCGGTATCGGCTCCTCCCAGGTCTTCGTTCGAATGACCACGCCGTCCCGCAGCAAGGTGCGCGTGTATTTGTAAAAGAACGTCTGCGCATCGCTCGATACGTCGAGGCGTCCGCGCCAGGCGAGCACATGATCCTGCACTGCCTGGATGTACTCTGAATCTCCCTGCACGCGCGCCGCGTCCGGATGCGCATCGTCGATGTCATAGGTGAGTTGTTCCGAGTGATCGAATCTCCCCCAGGGATACGACACCGCCGTGCGGCCTTTCCAGATCACCGTGCTGCGTTGTCTGTCCTCGTCGCGCAGCACCGTCCATTCGCCGGGCCAGGCGGCGCCGCCACCCCCGATGCCGTCGATCCCCGGGGGTGCCTCGATCGGCTCGGGTGCTGCGAACGCTGGGGCCGCCGGTCCGTGCACCGGTACGCGCGGCAGGACGACACGCGGCGCGGCGTCACCGCCCAACATCACCGAGGTCGTCATCGGGTAGGGTGTCGGCCAATTCATGGGCCAGAGCGCGTTGGACACGGCAATGCGGATGCGATGACCTTTCGGGAATACCCACGACGCCAGATGCAAATCCAGCGAGAGCGCATACACCTTGCCCGGCACCAAATCCTCCGGCGTTGACATGGAATTGCGTTGCGCGCCATTGATGCCGGCGCCGGTGACCAGGGTCACGCGGCCATCCGGCGCCACATCGGACAGCCGCACGAACCAATCGGCCAGCCGCGCGTCGGCGGCGACCTGCAGGCTCACGCGCGGCAGTCCCAGGATTGCGATCTCTTCAGTGAGGACCTGCGAGTCAAACGTCAGCGAGAAGGCGTCAACCGGCCGTTGGTCGGTCAGCAACTCTCCCCACCAGAAACCGGACTCAACGCCCGCCGATGGAATGTATCGAAGCTGCTCGCGGCCCAACTGAAGCGGCTCTGATGACAGGCGATGCTCGGGCTGCAGATACAGCGTCAGGGGCGTCAAGCCGGCGGGTGGCCAGGTCTCGGCACGCCACTCGCCGGGCACGTCCTGTGACTGCGATTCGGGCGGATGCCAGTGCTGCTGATAGACGACGACACGCGGATCCTTGAGGACCCCGGTGTCGCGCCCCTTGAGCCAGTAGTCGAACCACCGCGCCGCTTGATCGCGCCATTCGTACAGCGGGCCGTAATCGCTGCCGTTCGGAAAGCCGTGGTTCCACGGACCGATCCACGCCTTGAGCGGCGCTTTCACTTTCTCGAGCATGCGCGGAATACTGTCGCGGTAGCCATCCTGCAATCCGCCGATCAAAAAGGCCGGCACTGCCAGCGTCTCGATCGGCCGCAGCGGCGCGCGCCAGAAGGCCCCGTCGCGCTGGTGCTTCATATAGGCGAGCGACCATGGCGCCGAATCCATGCGCGGGCCGATCACGGATTCATTCAAACTGAAGTCCGGTGCGCCGGGGCGTCCTTGATCCAAATCCATCGTGAGCTCGAATTCGTCGACATGAAACACGCCGTCGATGTAGTGCACGTCTTCCTTGAACAGTTCCTCGGTGGCGGCCACGGCGAGTATGGCCTTGAGTGCCGGGGGCTTGCGCAGCGCCATCTGGATCGAGTTGAAGCCACCCCAGGAAATTCCGAGCATGCCGACTTTGCCGTTCGACCATGCTTGGCGAGCCAGCCAGGCGATGACCTCTTCCGCATCTTGCTGCTCCTGTGCCGAATATTCCCGGTCGGGCGGCGCGCCTTCGCTTGCGCCGAATCCGCGAATATCGACGCGCGCGCCCACATAGCCGCGCCTCGCAAAATACGCGTGCGTGCCGAAGTCCCGCACGGCCTCGTCGTCATCCTTCCGATAGGGCAGGTATTCGAGCAACGCGGGGACCCGCTCGCCGGGCTTGAGGGTCGCCGGCATATAGAGTGTGGCGGCGAGCCGAACGCCGTCCTTCATCGGGATATAGGTCTTCTGGAGTTGTACGGAATACGTTGGCGGCGACGGCGGAACAACGGCTCCCGCCAGCGAACAAGCGGCTGTCGATAGCACAAGGCCGAGCACGCGGTTCAAGATTTACGCATCCCCGAAAACACCGGAGAGCAATATATGCGATCGGCACGGGGGCCGCACCGGCGTTTGCAGATTTCGCGTGCTAGCGCGGCCTTAGGCGCAATCCGCCAAATCCTCGTCGGCCGCCGATTCTTCGGCAAACAGCGGATCCTCGGAGGCGATCTGACGGCCCATGGACGCGATCTTTTCCCACTGGTCGGCGTGCAGGAAGTCGCGGTCGTCGGCGAATTTCTGCACGATCTCGAGAAACGCCTGACGGTTCGTGGTGGCGGCCGAAAAATACAATTCTAGCAATTTCATGCGCAGATCGTGGCGGTCGGGCTCGCGCTCGATCGCCAACTTCAGTGCATCGGCAACATTCGTGCGCCGCTCCTTCACCACCGCGCTCTGGTTGAGCACGCTTGGCATTTGCACGTGTTGCGCGGTCAACTCGAGATCGAGAAAATTGTAGTCGAGCCGTGTCGTGTCCAGTGGAAGATTGATCGTATCGACTTGCAGATTGACCGTGGCATCCAGCCATTCGCTGGGGAGGGGGCCGGGGGCAACTTCGCCGTACAAGGCCGTCTTGACGGCTGCGAGGATCGGCAGCGCGGGCTGGGTTTCATCGTCGTCCGTCAACGGGTTGTCGGGCGTGCGCTCCGGAGCAGGATCCGGTGCGCGCTCGTCCTCACGAGGTTGTTCCAAGTATCGCGCGCTCGCCTGGTCCGGCGCGCCCGGTTGGTCCGGCGCTTCGGCAGCGGCCTGTGCTTCGGCAGCGGCCTGTGCTTCGGCAACTGCCTGCGCATTGGCAACTGCCTGCGCATCGGCATCGGCGAAGGCTTGCGCTTCGGCATCGGCAGCGAATTGCGCATCTGCAGCCGCCTGCGCATCGACGAGGCCGGCATCGGCCGCGCCACCGGCAGCCATGACATCGCCATCGCGGCGCGCGTAGCGCCACTCCGCGATGCGTCGTCTCAAACTGAAATACAGAGCGGCCAAGGCCGCGGCCAACCCGGCCGCCACGTCCATGGCGTGGTCTTCGCTGCCCGCATAGCGCCACGCCGCAGCGCGTCGTCTGAAACCGAAATACAGAGCCGCCAAGGCCGCAGCCAATAGACCCAGGCCGGCGACGATGGCTGCGAGGATCGGCTGTCCGGACTGGGACTGTGCCTGCGGCGCACGGAGCGTCTGCGGCGCCTGGACGGGGCGCGGCACCGCGGCCATGACTGCCGGCACCGCCACGCGTGACGCTTGCTGCTGGATCGACGCTTGGTGGATCACCGCTTGCCGCTGGATCGCCAGCAGTTGATCCTGCTCGCTCTTCAGCAAGCCCTTCATTTCGCCCAGTTCCTGTTCCAGCGACTGAATCCGTTGGTCGAGGGCGGCTACGGCGGGCGCTGCGGTAGCAGGTGCCGCTGAAACTGGCGCCGCCAGGACAGGAGTCGCACCGACAGGGGTCGCAGCGACAGGAGTCGCGGCGACAGGCGGCGCAGGCAAGGCACCGTGCGCCGCCATCGCTTGTCCGGGCGCGCGCCACGCTTGCATTTGTGCGCGGATTTCGCGCTTCGCCTCAGCCTTGGATATGACCGCCAATTCCGCGTGTGCCGGGATGGTGAGCAGCGCGCCGCGGTGCAGTCGGTTAATGTTGCTGTCGAAGGCTGTCGGGTTTGCGCGAAAGATCGCGATCATCATTCTCTGCAGATCGGATTCGGATCGCTCGCCGACGCGCCAGGCGATGCCGCGCAGCGTCGCCTTCGCGCCCACTTTGATATGAGTTGTCTTGCGAGGGGCACGCTCGGTGCTCGTCGAGTCGAGTTGCGCCGTGGACGCGTCGACCCGCGGCGGAACGGTGCGCGCCTGTGCCTCGGTGATCGGTGTCTGCGTAGCGGCGATCGGCGCCTGTGCCTCGGTGATCGGTGTCTGCGTCGCGGTGATCGGCGTCGCCGCCGGGGGCGCGGGCGAACTTTTGGTCGGCGCTGGTGCCGGGTTGAATCCCGCGGGATCGAGCAACAAGGTGTATTGACGGATGAGCTCTCCGTGGCGCCAAGTCACGTCAACCAGAAGGCTCACCACGGGATCGGTGAATGCTTCGGTGGAACGTACCGCGAGCACCGGCCGTCCCTCGGCGTCTTGAGTCACCTTGAAAGTCGCGGAGGTCAGGAAGGCGGGGCGATCGGCCCCATTGCGCTGAAACGATTCGCGATTCGCGAGCGAGGCTTTCAGCTCCCCCAGCTCGAGTGGGGTAGCTCCGACGATGTCGATTTCCGCGGCGAGCCGCTCGTTGAGTGCGGAATCGATATGGATGTCGCCCAGCCCAAGCGCATGAGCGGCCCCTGGCACTGAAAGAGCCATCATCAACGCCAATGGGTTCTTCCCGCTCGACATCAACCACTCCAGGGTACTGAGAACACCTCGACTGTGCGGTCGAAACGGTACCATCGCACACCTTGGATCCACCTGGACGAATGTTATGCGACGCAATCCTGCGTTGGATACAGCAGGTTTCAAAGACTTCGACGCAGTTCACGCATGCTCATTGCGATCGGCGCGGCGCGGCGCGGCGCGGGCCGCGGGTGCGCACACTAGGGTTGGCTTTGGTCCCACATGTGATCGAGTTGCTGTTTCTGCGTCCGCTGAAATGTCGCGCGGCTTTCGTCGGTTTCCTTCACCAGCGGACCTGCAGGCCAGAGTGAGAAATCGCGATACGTGATGCGCTGCGGTGTGCCGTGCATGGCCTCCAAGCCGGCTTGAATTTCGAACAGCACGCCGCGGGATAGGGCCCACTCATGCTCGTGCGGCTGGTACATGGTGCCGACGGGATAATCGAGATAGGGGGTTCGCGTCTGTTCGATGTGGTTGCCGAGAATGTGGGCGACGATCTTGCCGTCCGTGAAGCGCAGCAGGCGTTGATTGCTTTTCTGGAAAGCGGACAGATCCCGAATGTACAGTCGGCCCGGATAAACGCTGTCGCCGGTAAACAGAATCGCGGTCTGTCGGTCGTACAGGGCAATTGCGGCCGCATCGTGACCCGGAATGGCCAACACGTCGATGATGCGGTTACCCAGGTCCACGGCGCCGGGATCGTCCGGCCAACGTGCGATTCCGAAGAATTTCTGATTCGCCTCCACCGTGGGCGCTACATACGTGATCGGAATGCTGGGATCGCTGAGCGCCTGCAGCTCCGCGTCGCCGGCGATGTGGTCGGAGTGAGAGTGGGTGTGGGTTACGATGAGCGGTATGCCGGTGCGATTGTTGCGCCCCAGCCAGCGGTGCACGGTCAGCTGAATTTGCGGGGCAAGGTTGCCGCGCCGCGAGCCGGTGTCGAGCAGTAGCGCGCGATCTGACCCAAACAGCAAGAACACGAAGGGCTTCTCATAATCGGTGCAGCCGGATTGCCGCAAGATGTACAAGTCGGGGTTGTATTCATGGACCTGCCATTCGGGCATCTCCATGCATTTGGGGCCGCCGGTATTCCAGGCATCGGGAAGAGTTCCGGAGCGGATATGGCCGCCGTCGGGCTGCGACGCTTGGGCCAACACGCGGGGCACGCAGGCCAGACCTACCAAGAGCCCAAGGATGGTCAGTGAAACTCTCATGAATGCAAACTCCGGAAATGCCGAAATTGACGCAGAAGCTGGCGATGTACCGCCAGATATCCCGGCGCCGCGACTTCAATGCGATCATGGATGAGCGCGTGGAGGCCGGCGAGCGAGAAAAACGGGATCGACGGGAAACAGTGGTGCTCGACGTGGTAGGGCATCTGCCAGCTGAGCAGCCGGAGTGCGCCGTTCGCGGTGGTGGTGCGAGTGTTGGCAAGCATATTGTCGCTCAAGGGGCAGCCGGTGTGCTCGGCCAAGAGAAACAGCCGCAGGAACGGCTGTCCCGCCAGCAGCGGCAATATCCAATAGAGTAACGCGTCGGCTCGCCGCAGCATGAGTGACCCGCAGAGCACCAGCCCATAGCCGATCCAGACGATGCGCGCCTCGCGTACGATCGCAGGACGCAGGCGCGCGGGGATGAAGGGCTCGGGCACTCGGCCGGTCAGTGCATGGTGCAGCGTGACCGTGAGCCGCTTGTGCCAATTGGGCAGGCCCGATACGCGCCACAGATAGCTGGCCAGGGTCGCCGGCGCGGGCTGCGCCAGTTCCGGATCGCGGCCCGGATTCTGCGTGAAACGATGGTGGGTGAAATGAAACTGGCGGAAAAACTGCGCCGGCAGCAGCAGCAAAAATCCACAGATCCAGCCCACCGACGCGTTCGCCCGGCGGCTTGCGAAGGCCGACCAATGCGTGGTCTCGTGCAGCGGACAAAAGAGAAAATTGAGCACGATCCCGTGCAGCACCATGGCCGGCGCGATCAACAGGCTGCCTCGGGCGGCCCACACGCCGACGCCGGTGGCGCACAAGAGAGCCACATGCACAGAGCATTGCAGAGCGCCACGAGCGTTCGAGCGTTGCGACAAGCGCCGCAGGGTGTCGCGGTCCAGTCCGCACCTCTCAACCGCCTCCAGATCCATCACGTCTCCCGAATCGGGACCTCCGGATTTTCCTGCGCAGCGGCGTTCGTCGCTCCCCGCAGGAATGGAATCGCGATGATCGCCGGCACCGTCGCCAGCACCACATACCAACCGGGTGCGAACACGGAGCCCGCGTTGCTGCCTATCCAGGTCAGGATTGCCGGCGCGAATCCGCCGAAAATCGTGATCGCGGCATTGTAGACGATCGATACCCCGGTCGCGCGCACCCGTGTTGGAAACAGGCTCGACAGGACCGTGGGTGCGACGCTCGTGAAGCCGGACACCATCACGCCGAAAGCCGATAGCACGAGAACCAGCGTGGCGGTCGAATGTGACGCCGCGAGCCACAGGAACAGGGGCAGTACTGCCACCAGCAGCAAGGCGACGCCGATCATGAGCACCCGCGCAGGACCAATGCGATCCGCCAGGGCACCGAAAGCGAAGCAACCGGAGACGAACACGACATTGCCGACGAGTGAACTGCCGAAGGCTTGCGCCGCGGTGAAGCCGAACGATTTTTGCACCAGTACTGGCATGAAAATCAGCAGCACGTAGACCGCAACGGCCCACAGGATCGAGATCCCCATCCCCACCAGCAGGGATCGCGAGTGATCTCGAAACACAAGACCCAGGGGCGTTGCGCGGCCCGGCTCCACGCGCCGTTGGCGCGCTTCGGCGCAAAATTGCGGTGTCTCTTCGAGTGTTCTACGCAGATAGATGCCGACCGGCACGATCAACAAGCCGACCAGAAAGGGAACCCGCCAACCCCAGCGTACGATTTGCGCCGCAGGCAGCAGAGTCGCGATGGCGAACGCGACCAGCGCCCCCAGGATATTCGACATCCCCATGCTGGCCTGAAGCCAGGCTGTGTATCGCCCGCGCTGATCGGCGGGGGCATGCTCCACCAGGAAGGCGGTGGCACTGCCGATCTCGCCGCCGGCTGAGAAACCTTGCAATATTCTCCCGGCCAGCAGCAGCAACGGCGCTCCAATGCCAATGCTCGCGTAGGAGGGGGCGAGGGCAATGATCAGGGTGCCTCCCGCCATGATCAAAATGGTGAGCGTCAACGCGGCCTTGCGGCCGGAGCGATCGCCGTGGATCCCGATCAGCACGGCGCCGAGCGGGCGGATGACGAAGCCCAAGCCAAACACCAGGAAGGTCTTGACCAGGTCGAGGCCGGGATCGCTGCGCGGGAAGAAATTCCCGGCTATGTAAATGGCGAATAGCGCGTAGACGGAAAAATCGTACCATTCCAGTAGGTTGCCCACGGACGCGGCGAGGATCGCGCGAGCGCCGGAAGCACCGCCTTCGGGCGCCGCAGCGGCCGGCGCCGCTTCGAGCATGTCGTTTGCCTGAGTAGCCATATTTCAGTAGAATGTGATCAGTCAAAACATTTCTATAGACACACCGATGCCGCGCGCCTCCCCCACACCCAAGCCCGAACCACGCCGCGTGCTGACCGGCGCCGTTTTGCGCGCGGGCGTGCTGCTGGAAATCACGCAGTCCGGCCTCGCGCAAATTCTGGGTTTGAGTCCGTCAACCGTGTCGCGCATGGCGAACGGAACTTATACCTTGGAGACACACAAGAAGGAATGGGAACTCGGCGCACTATTCGTACGCTTGTTTCGCTCGCTCGATGCGCTGATCGGCTCCAATGATTTGTCGGCGCGCGCCTGGCTGAACGGACGGAATCAAGCGCTCGCCGCGCGCCCGATCGACCTGATTCGCAGCACCGAAGGCTTGGTTCGTGTCGTCCAGTACCTGGACTCCGCGCGCGGTCGGATCTGAGGCGCGCCGGGCGCAGCGGCGCCTGTGGCGAGCGGTCGAAGCGCAGCACATCGCCTCGACGCTGCGGCTGGTGGCGAACGTCGAGGAGCAACTCATGCTCGAGCGGCTGCTGGATCAGAGCAAGCCGCCGCTGCCCCCCGATGTGAGCGACCTGCACTACCTGCTGGCGACTCCGTTTCGCTACTCCTCACCCATCGGATCGCGGTTTCGCGAGCCCGCCGAATCGGGAATTTGGTACGGCGCCGAGGCGCAGCGCACCGCCTGCGCCGAGCTCGGCTTTTGGCGCTGGCGATTCTTGACCGACAGCGACGCCCTGCAGACCCTGGGGCCGTCGCCGCAGACCGTGTTTCGCGCCGGCATCGACGGCCGTCTGGTCGATCTGACGCTGTCGCCGTTCAAGCGAGCGCGGTCGCAATGGACCCATCCGGACGACTACGCACCGTCGCAGGGTTTTGCGCGCGTGGCGCGCCAGGCGAACATCGATGCCATTCGCTACGAATCGGTGCGCGATCCCGAGCACGGCGCCGCGGTGGCCGTGCTGCGCCCCTGCTTCAAGCCGCGCAAGCCATTGGAGCAGCACACCTGGCTGTTGACGGTGCGGCGAGGCGCGGTCGTCTGGCAGCGCGAGGGCGAGAGCTTTGAATTCGATGCGCGCACCTGGATTCAATGACTCCGGGATGCGCGTTCAAATCGCTTACAATTCACGGCTGGCAATTCTCATGGGTGCGAGGAGTTCGTGAGCCGAAATTTCAAGAGCGATAACGTGAGTCCGGCTTGCGACGCCATCATGGCGGCCATCCACGCCGCCAATAGCGGGTCGGCGCCGTCGTACGGCGGCGATGAATTCACGGAACGGCTGCAAATCGTCGCGAGCGAGGTGTTCGGAAAGGAAGTGGCGATTTTTCCGCTGACCACCGGGACCGCCGCCAACGCGTTGGCCCTGTCGCAGATCACACCGCCCTACGGCGCCGTGTACTGCCACGAGACGGCGCACATCGTCACCGATGAATGCGGCGCGCCGGAGTTCTTCATGGGTGGGGCCAAATTGATCGGGCTTCCCGCGGCCGACGGCAAAATCAAGCCGGAGCAAGTGGCGAGCGCGATTGCATTCGCCGAGGACATGGGGGTGCACCACGTCAAGCCGGGCGCGGTTTCCTTGAGTCAGGCCACCGAGTGGGGCACGGTGTACGAATTGACCGAGGTGTCCGCGCTCGCCGCCGTGGCCCGGCGCCACGGTCTCCCGGTGCATATGGACGGCGCGCGATTTGCCAATGCGCTCGCGCATCTCGGCTGCACGCCCGCGGCGGCCACCTGGCAGCTCGGCGTCGATGTGCTGTCGTTGGGCGCCACCAAGAACGGGGCTTTGTGCGCCGAAGCCGTGGTGTTCTTCGATCCGGCCCGGGCGCAGGATTTTGAACGCCGCCGCAAACAGGCGGGACACCTGTGGTCGAAGCTGCGATTCGTGAGCGCTCAGCTGCTCGCCTATTTCAAGGATGGCCTGTGGCTCGACAACGCCCGACATGCGAACGCGATGGCGTCGGCCCTGGCGCACGGGCTGCAAGAGGTCCCCGGCGCCTCCCTGTTGCAATCGGTCGATGCCAACGAGGTATTCGTGGCTCTGCCCGAAGCCGTGGTCGCCTCCTTGGAACAGCAGGGATTTTTATTCTATCGATGGCCGCTCGCCGCCGCCCCGAATGGCATCGCCATTCGTTTGGTGACCTCGTACGCGACGCCGCGGACCCATGTGGATGAGTTTCTCGCCGCCGCCCGAGCTTGAGGCTCGCGGCTCATGCAAATGCGCATCGACACGGAATCCTGGGACTACAAAGTGCCGTTTCGCGTGTCGCGCGGCGCCGAAGCCTCGCTCGATGTGGTGGTGGTGACGCTCACCGGTGCGGACGGTCATGTCGGCCGCGGCGAGGCGGCGGGGGTGGACTACGATGGAGAGAACGTGGCGCTTCTCCGCGCGCAGATCGAAGCGGTGCGACCGGCGATCGAACGCGCAGCCGCGGCGCCTGGTGGGGCCGCGCTCGACTTCGGGGGTCTCAAGGAACTGTTGCCGCCGGGAGGTGCACGCAATGCCGTGGATTGCGCGTTCTGGGATTTGCGGGCCAAGCAGCGCCGCACGACGGTGTGGGAATTGGCGCAGCTGGGCAATCCCCGACCGCTCACGACGTCGGTCACCTTGGGAATAGATACGGACGCAGCCGTCGCGGCGGGCGCACGGCGCTACTCCGACTGGCCGCTGATCAAAGTGAAGGTCGACGGCGAGCGCGATCTCGATGCCGTGCGCCTGGTTCACGCGGTGAGTCCGGCAGCGGGACTCATCGTCGATCCGAATCAGGCCTGGTCGTGCGATCTGCTCAACCGCCTGTCCCCGGAACTGAAATCCTTGGGCGTGGTGCTGATCGAGCAGCCGGTGCCGCGCGGTGAAGACGAGAGCTTGCGCGGTTACGTGGGGTCGATCAGGCTCGCCGCCGATGAATCGATCGCTGACCGCGCCGGCCTGGCATGGGTCAAGGACCTCTACCAGGTGGTGAACGTCAAGCTCGACAAGACCGGCGGGCTTACCGAGGCGCTCGCGCTGGCGCGAGACGCACGCGATCTGGGACTCTCCGTGATGGTGGGATGCATGGCGGGAACCTCCTTGGCCATGGCGCCCGGCATGGTGGTCGGACAACTGGCGGAGTTCGTGGATTTGGATGGCCCGTTACTGCACGCCAAGGACCGCGAGCATGGCATCGAGTACGATCGAGGCCGGATGCAATTGCCAACGGCCGCGTTATGGGGTTGAACGCGTTATGGAGTTGAAAATGAGTCGATCATCGCTCCGTCCCGCCGCCTCTCATGCGTGGGTCGGTTTCGCCGCGCTGATGGCCTGGCTCCTCTGCACGCCGGTGCCGGCGGCGGCGCCCGCGGCCCCGTTCGATCTCATCATCGCCAACGGCCACGTCATCGACGGCACCGGTTCGCCTTGGTATGCGGCGGATATCGGCATTCGAGAGGGGCATATCGCGGCGATCGGGGCACTGGCACACGTTGCGGCGAAACGGCGCATCGATGCCGCAGGCATGGTCGTCGCACCGGGCTTCATCGACATGCTGGGCCAATCGGAATACACCATCCTGGTCGACCCGCGGCTGCCGTCCAAGATCTATCAGGGCATCACCACCGAAATCACGGGTGAGGGGATGTCGGCGGCGCCGATGACGGGCGACGCGCGCGTCAAAACCGCACCCACTCTGGAGCACTATAGCCTCACCGCCGATTGGCAGTCCTTGGGCGAATACTTTGCCCGTCTCGAGCGCCAGGGTATGGGCATCAATCTGGCCTCCTACGTCGGGGCGACGTCGGTGCGCGAGGCGGTGATCGGCAGCGAGAATCGCCCGCCCAGGGCCGCGGAACTCGTGCGCATGCGGGCGCTGGTGCGAGAGGCGATGGAACAGGGTGCGGTCGGCGTCTCGACGTCGCTGGAGTATGCCCCCGCGCCCTACGCCGGCACCGACGAGCTGATCGCGCTGGCTTCCGAGGCCGCTCCCTATGGCGGTATTTACGCGACTCACATGCGCTCGGAGGGCGACGGCATGATGGCCGCGCTGGATGAAACCTTCCGCATCGCGCGCGAGGCGCATATTCCGGCGGAGATCTGGCATCTGAAGGTGGCCGGCAAGAAGAACTGGGGCCACATGCCCGAGGTCATCAAGCGCATCGAGGCGGCTCGCGCCAGCGGCCTCGACATCACCGCCGACACCTATGCCTACACGGCATGGTTCAATGAAATGTCGGCGTTCGTGCCGCCCTGGGCGCACGACGGCGGCGATGAGAAAATGGTGGAGCGTCTCAAGGACCCGGCCACGCGGGCGCGCATCGTCAGGGACATCGAAACCCCGAGCGAGGACTGGGACAACGAATGGGACGAAGTTCCAGGACCCGAATCGATTCTCATCGGAGTGGTCAAGAATCCCGCCCTGCGCTCGCTGCAAGGCCAGACCATCGCGGCCATCGCGACGTCGCGCGGCCAGGCACCGATCCAGACGCTGCTCGATATCTTGGTCGAGGACAATGGGTTCACCGAATGCGCCGTATTCGGCATGCAAGAGGACGATGTGGCCCTCGCGCTGGTGCAACCCTGGACCTCGATCAACAACGACAGTTCGGGTACCGCGCCGGAGGGCCGCTTGGGTCAGGAGCATCCGCATCCGCGCGCCTACGGGACCTTTCCCCGAATTTTGCGCAAGTACGTTCGGCAAGAACATCGCCTCACCCTCGAGGAGGCAATCCGCAAGTTCACCGCACTGCCGGCGCAGCGCATGCGGCTCGTTGATCGCGGAGTGCTGAAGCGCGGCATGTGGGCCGATGTGGTGGTATTTGACCCGGCCGTCATCACGGATCGGTCGACCTTCAGCGAACCCAACCAGCTGGCCGGCGGCATGAGCTCCGTGCTGGTGAATGGTGTGCCGGTGATTCTCGACGGGGAAATGACCGGCGCGAGGCCGGGGCGCGTGTTGCGCGGCCCGGGATACAAAGCGCTTCAGCGCTGACGCGCCAGCGCAGCAAAGGCCCGTACCGCGGCGCCCTGCGCCCAGGGGGAGGGTTCGGTCGGACAGTGCTCATAGGTCTTGATGTCCCAGCTCGGAAGCACGTTGGCGGTTGCTCCGGTATACGTTCCGTCATCAGCCAGTGCGCGGCGACAAGCGCCGATAGCCCGTTCCAGCGCGGGAGCGGGAAGTGACACCAATCCGCGCGCCGCCGGGTGCAGGGCGGCCGCCACGTAAAACGCCGCCGCCGAGGTTTCGGTATCGGCCGCGGGGTGGTCCAGCACGGCGCCCCAATTCCCGTCGGAACCTTGGGTCAGCGCCAATCGCTCCAGGACCTGCGCGGCAACATCAGCCGCTTCGCCGGTGCCGATGCCCTCCAGAAGATGCACCAGATCGAGCAAACCAAGCACGGCCCATCCCATGCCGCGGCTCCAGGCGATGGCGTTGTTGCGCTTGTGCGTCGGGTCGAACCATTGCGCCCAGCCGCTCTTGCAGCGTAGCGCCCGCAGGCAGTCGAGCGCCACGCGAATGGCTTTGTCTGCGAAGCGGTCATCGTCTCGCCAGCGCGCCGCCAGCGCATAGGTCGCCGGCAAGTGGTAGACGGCATCGATGCAGAGGCCGTAGCGGAAGACGGGGCGATGGGGCTCCAGTGCCGGGACTGAACCGTATGCCGGAGGCAATCCCTGCAGGCGATCGAGCACTCGATCAGCGGCCTCCGCCGGTAGATCACCGTCCATCACCAGCCGGATGATGGTCGCGCCCGGCGCCAGCGCATCGTCGAAATTCGGCAGGCAGTGCCGATGCCAGCGCTGCAAGATGTCGAGCACGTGATCGCGATAGCTGCCGGCGCTCAGCGCATGCGCCTCGATCAGGCCATCGATGGCGATGGCATCGCCCCAGTACCAGCAATGGAATCGCCAATCCGTCAGGCGGTCCGCGGCGCGGCGCACTGAGTCAAGCGGTGCGGCATCCGTTGATTGCAAGTGGGCCGGCGCTCAGTCAGGGGCAGGGCAAGCGTGCCAGGCCGGCACGCACCGCGAAACTGTGCGTGCCGGCCAATCTACAACGTCCGCAACGTCAGAACTTCTGCCCGAATTTGACTCCGAACTCCATGGGTTTGATGGGGTAGATATGCGCATTCAGCAAGCAATAGTGGACCTGATCGTTGCACTCCGAATTTCTGCCCAGCTGTCCACGCTTGTCGAAGGCGTTCTGGACGAAGGCTTCGACATGCCAGTTGGCGAGGCCCGTGCCGGTTGAAAAATCGAAGGTGGTGAACGACGGTGTGTTCCCCGCGTAAATGCGGGTCGATTCGAGGCTGTAGGTGGTGGAACTCTGGTGCACCACCGATCCCTGCACGAAACTCTTGTAGTCCTGCATATTGAAAGAGTAGCGGGCGGTGCCGTTGGCCTTGACCTTGGGTGTCGCCGGCAGCTGCGTGCCCGGGTAGGCATCAACCAAATCGGGGGTGCAAGTCTTTTGCGGCACGCCCTGCTGCGTTGGCCGGCAGAAGACCGTCGTGGTTTCGAGTCGTAGCAGACCCGTCGCCGCCATTGACAAATTAAGATGGTCGGTAGCCGCCCAGTTGATCTCCGTTTCGAGGCCTTCCACCTTGGCGTTGCCGGCATTGACGATGGAAGTGATCCCGTACTGGCCTTGCACCGCGGTTTGCGCATCCTTCCACCGCTCATAGAAAACGGCACCGTTCGCTCGCAGCCGGTGGTCGAACCAAGCGGTCTTCCAGCCCAGTTCAAAATTGGCGAGCGTGTCTGCCGCATAGGACCCTGCCGTCGGGATCCGGTTGTTGCCGCCGGGCCGAAACCCCGTGGACCAGGTTCCGTAGACCATGACATCGGGGTCGATTTGATACTGCAGATTGATCTTGTGCGTTTCACCGTGCTCGACCACTTTCTTGTCGGTGTTGACGCACGGCCGGTTACCTCCGGTATACACCCCAGGCGTGGTTACGATGGGATTACCTTCTTGCAGGCAAAGCGCTTCACCGCTGTGCGTGGAATAGCCGTTGTCATTGAAACCGAAGAATCCATATAGCGTATTGTTGACCCAGAACTCGCGGATGCCGCCCGTCAGCTTCAATTTGTCCGTGATATCGAAGGTAGCGTCGCCGAACACCGCGTAGTCGCGGTCGGTGCGATCCTGCTGCGACAGGTAATAAACGTCCTTCTGGCCGGCAACTTCGTAGTAGACCGGCAGGTTGGGGATATTGAACTCCGCGCGAATGTCGTCCGTCTGACGCTGATAGAACAGACCCGCCGTCGCTCTGAAGCGATTCTCCGCCGGCGAAGCGATACGCAGCTCATGACTCATCTTGGTGTACTTGTCGGTGTTCTTCGTGTATTGCACCGTGCGATCGAGCAGGTTGCCCGCGGCGTCGATGAATCGGGTGTACGTCGTATTATTGACGATAGCCTGCGCATCATAGGCTATGGAGTACTGCGAGTAGTCCACCAGGTTGTCGATCCGGCGCTGGAACCAGCCGCCTGAATACAAAAGGTCCCAGTTGCTGATTTTCCCCTCGACCGTGAGTTGCGACTGGTACCACTTATCCACGTTGTGAGGTTGGAAGTAATCCGCCACGTTGAGATCGCCGAAGTGGGGGTCGTAGCCGAAATCTCCGTTCGATTTTTGGTTCTGTGCAAGCACCGCCGGCATGATCGACCACTGGTCGTTGAGATCCACCTTGAGGGCCGCCCGGCCGCCGTAGCTGTCGACGTCGTTGGCATGACTCTTCACCACGTTCGAGTTGTTGATGGTGACGGGGTCGCAATTGCCGGTGCCACCAAAAGAGCAAGGGCCGCCAAATGGGTCCGGTTTCCCCGTCGGGCCTCCCGAGACGGGGACTCCCGGATTCGTCGGCGAGAATCGCTGAAACGTGTCCTGCCGGTAGACGTTGTTGATGTAGCCGCCGTCGTGATCGTAGTAACCGACCAGCCGAATTGCCGCGTGATCGGTCAGGGGGATATTCACAAAGCCTTCGATGCCGCCGCCGGCGCCGCCGTCTTTCCATTTGTCGCCCTTGAGATCGTATCCGGCGGCAAACGCCGAAGGGTCGGGCTTGTTGGTGATGATGCGCAACGTGCCGGACAAGGAACTCGCGCCGTACAGCGTTCCCTGGGGACCCGCCAGCGCCTCGACTCGCGCGATGTCGTAGATATGAAGGTCCAAGGAACCGGCGACGGTGGTGACCGGTATTTCATCGAGATACAGTCCGCTCGAGGGCAAAAATCCTGCGTGCAGGGGAGAGTTGCCTTGACTGGTGGAAATGCCTCTGAAGAACATTTCTGCCTGGCCGGGCCCCTGGGATCTGAAACTCAGACTGGGTAATAATTTGGCGTAGTCATCGAAGTCATGCACTTGAAGTTGTTCGAGTTTTTCGCTGCCCAGCACTTGCAAGCTGATGGGTACTTTCTGCAAATCCTCCGAGCGCTTCTGCGCGGTCACCACCACTTCCTCGAGCGTCGCCGTTTCGGCCGTGTCGGCGGCGGCGTAGGCCATGCCTCCGCCGGCAAGCATGGCGGATGCCAGCGGCATGCTCGCCCATTTCGCGCGCATTCGCGCCAGTTTTCTCTTTCGGCTACGAGTCATTATTCATCCCCTCAAGTTTTTATGCCGACTCCCAGCTACGTGTATGCCACACTGCCGCCGGTTTTAAAATACCCGTGCGTTCGATTAGCCGTGCCGCGGCGCGATTGGGTACGCAGCGAGCACGTCGCCCAAGGACTGCCGCAGCGGCGTAAGCCAAGGCTCATAATTGCGCCACTGATCCAGCCCCTCGCGAAAAATGGGTTTGCGCACCTGCTGCGAACTCGCCGTTCGCACCGCGCGGTCATTCTCGTAAAAGCTCAAAGTGGCGGCTTCGAAGGGAAGGCCGCAGAAATCCAGCAGGCGCCGCACTTCGCCGTCGGTATCATCGACCATGCGTTCATAGAAGACCTGGTGGATGAGGCCCGGCGCAATCGCATCGAAGTGCGCCATGAGATCCACGTATTCCCGGTAATACCGCCCCAGGTGCTCGAGACTGTATGTGTAGCGCTGCCCCTGGGCGAAATTCTGCTTGAAGCTCGAAAAACAACAGGCCATGGGGTGGCGTCGCGCATCGATGATCTTGGCGCGCGGCAATATCAGCCGGATCAGTCCTATGTGCAGGAAATTGTTCGGCATCTTGTCGATGAAGAAGGGGCGGTTGGACTTGCGCTGTATGCGCGTTTGCTCGATATACTGCTCTCCGAGCGCGCGGCTCTCGGCGGCGCTCAAGTGGGCCAGTACGTCGGGGTAGGCCCATTCCTGGCCCGCAGTGCGCTTGCCGCCCAATTTGGCTGCCATGGCCATGATGTTCGGCAGTTCCATGGTGCCTTCCACGCCCGAGTGGCTGGCCAATATCTGCTCCAATAACGTGGAGCCGGCGCGCGGCATTCCTACAATGAAAATGGGCGACCGGTCCGGCGCTCCGAATCCCTCCCGCGACGCGAAAAACTCTTTCGTGAACAAGGCCTTGGAGCGCCGCACCAGGGTGGTGATTTCGAGTGGCTCCCAACCCACGAATGCCAGCTTCAGCTTATTGCCTTGCGCGTAGTGTTCGAACGACTCGACATAGTTCTTGGAGTCTTCCAGCGCCTTGGCCGTGGCAAAGTGGAAATGGGCGCGGTCCGCGTTCGCGAGGTCGTCGCGCGCGAGGTACGCTTGCATTCGCTGCACCTCGGACGCTTCGAACCGGAACGTTTTGAGATTGGCCAAGCTGTAGTAGGCTTCGCCCAACGTTGGGGCCAAGGCGATGCATCGGCGATACGCGTCTATGCTGTCCGCTTGCCGTCCCGCGGTCGCAAGAGCATGTCCATAGCTCATCCAGATTCTTGATTGGTCAGGGTGCTTTGCGAGCACGTCGGCATAAATTTCGAGCGACTCCTGGTAATCCCCGATATTGGCCAGCACCACCGCTTTCAAATTGCGGTATCCGGAATTGCGCGGCTCGCTGGCCGTCAGTAGATCAATCTGCTGCAAGGCGGCGGCCGACTTGTTTTGGCGATGGAGTGAAAGCGCGTAGTTATAGCGCGCCGCATTGAATCCCGGCGCCAGTTCCAGGCAGCGGGCCAGCAGATTTTCCGCGTCCTGATAACGACCCAAGCGGCCCGCCACCTCGGCGAACATCCTGATGGCGGCAACATCCGTCGGATATTTCTTCAAATGCTCACGCAATTGCATCTCCGCCTGCCCAATCTTGCCATCGCACAGCGCCAGCGCCGCCGACATCAGGCGCGGATCCTTGGTCGATGCCTTGATATGCCGCGCATACGCCGCGTCGGCGCCGGTCGAGTCGCCCTGGGCAGTCAGGAGATCGCCGATTTCGCGCCAGGCGTCCGGCATGTCAGGACTCAAGGCGACCGCGCGGCGCAGGGCAGCGAGCGCCTCGTCGCGGCGGTCGAGCGCACCCAACGTCAGGCCCACCTCGTAATGAGCTGCCGCCCACCTGGGTTGTTCTGCCGTCAGAGATTCCAGCACCGCGAGCCCGGCGGGGGGATCGCCGGCCTCACGGCGCGCGACACCTAGAAGCATTCTCGCCACTGGATGCCCAGGCACGACTTTGAGTATTTCTCCCGCCTGCTCCGCGGCGAGTACCGGGTCGCTTTTGAGCAGCCGCGTCGTATGTTCCAGCGCCGCCTCGAGCGTCCCGGTGGGTTCAGGGACGGCGGTCATGGGTGAGCTTCGTGGGGCGGTGGCACACTCTTATAATCGGACCTCGAGTGGCGAGTGTCAAAACGGGGTGCCCATGTCGCGCAGAAGATTCCTGAAACAACTCGCCGCCGCGGCCACCGTGACCACCGCCGCTGCATATGGCTGCACCAGGGCTCGTGCATCGCCAAAACGTCCCTTGCGAGTGGGTGTGGTCGGCGCCGGCATCGTCGGGGCGTCGCTGGCCTACCATTTATCCGAGGCCGGTGCTCGGGTCACCCTGTTCGAAAAAGCACAGCCGGGCAGCGGCGCGACTCAAAACTCCTTTGCTTGGTTGAATGCCTTCGTGGCCGACCCCCGCTACCGCGCACTGCGCTTGCAGAGTTTGATGGCCTATCACGATCTGGACCTGCCTCTCAAGCTCGGCATCGTCTGGGGCGGCTATACTCAGTGGGCTGGCACGGCAGCAGAAGTGCAGTCGCTCCGGGAAAGCGCCGCGCAGATGAGCGCAACCCCGTATCCCGTGCGTGCCATCGACGCGGCGGAGCTGATCGCGATGACGCCAAGCCTGATGCCGGGCGCGGTGGCGGCGGCTTTTTTCTCGCGCATCGACGGGCACTTGAATCCGGTGGAGGTGACACTCCGATTTCTCGACGCTGCCCGGCAGCGTGGCGCCACCGTGATGCTTCAATGCGAGGTGCAGGGACTGGATCGGAAACAGGGCGCGCTGACCGGCGTGCGAACGAACCAGGGCTACTTCCCGCTCGATCGTCTGATCGTGGCCGGCGGCGTGGACACGCCGAGCATCCTGGCCATGACGGGTTTCGATCTGAAGCTGCGTCACGCGCCGGGCATCCTTGCTCACAGCAAGCCGACCTCCCCCATCACGCGCATTATTTTCGATGCGCCGGGGAATCTCTCGTTCAAGCAGATGGCCGACGGCAGCATCGTCGGCACCGATTCACCGGAGCCGCCGGACACGGCGGTTCACCAAGGCATTCGCGCCCGCGCCATGGAGTTTCCGGAGGGGCTACGAGCCATGCACGGCAAGCGGATCCTGACAAAAATCGCGAAGGTCCTGCCCGCCTCGCGCGGCGTGACACTGGATCGGTTGACGCTCGGATTTCGTCCCATGCCGCTCGATGAGTTGCCCGTCGTGGGCGCGCTTCCCGGCGTGTCCGATGTGCATGTCGCCGTCACGCATAGCGGCGTCACCCTGGCGCCGATTCTCGGCCGCTATGTCACCCAGGAAGTGATGACCGGTTCGCGGGCCGAAGCGCTCGAGCCGTTCCGGCCCGAACGCTTTGCGGGGACGATCCCGGCGGAGCGTCGTGGTGGGTCTACATTTGCTTGAAGCCTCGTTCGCCTATCGGGCACTCGAATAAACAACCTTGCCGGCCACCATCGTCGTGACCACTCGGGTCTGCGCGATGGTCTGGGGTGGAACGGTAAACGGATCCTGCGAGAGCACGACGAGATCGGCCTCCTTACCGACCTCGAGCGTGCCCACTTGGGTGTCGCTAAAGGCCGCATACGCCGAACCCAGGGTGTACGCTCGGATCGCCTCCGCGACCGTGATGCGCTCCGCGGGCACATAGGTCCGGCCGGTCTGGAGCGCACCACCCTGTGCCGCGCCATCAAGCGGGTTTCCGGCAATGCCGGCCGTGTCCGGCGACCGCCATATGTTGCGGGTCACGGCCTGCTCGATCCCGACGAACGGATCCGGCGGCCAGGTGCAGGGCCAATCGCTGCTGAACGCCAGGGTCGCGCCCCGTTCCCCGAAGCTTCTCCATCGGTCCGTCGGCAATGGATTGGCCGCGTCATAGTTCAAGCCTTCCTCCGCGCAACAAAAAGTCGGCTGCATGTCGACGATGACCGACAGCTTTGCAAAACGCGCGATATCGGCGTCGTCGGTGAGGTCCGCATGCTCGATCCGAAATCGCCGGTCGCGCTTGCCGTGCGTTTGCTCCACGCGTTCGTACGCATCGAGAATCATGTGCACGGAGTCGTTGCGCGCAGCATGCGTCATGATCTGGAATCCGCGTCGATCGAGCTCCAGAACCAAGGCCGCATAGTCATGCGGCTCATAGACCAGCGGCGGAATCAGGCCGGTGGCGCCGTCGGCAAAAAATTTGACCAGATTGGCCGACACCCATTCATCATGATAAAGAGTGCGTGCCTCCTCGAGGTCCGACAGAAACTGCGGCGTCAGCCGATGCGCCACGGCGACGGAACCGAACGCGGTACGGGTGCGAACCGTGAGCTCGCCGCGGTCGCGCAATGCCGCGAACAGCCGAATCTCGGCAAGATTGCCCGTGGCATTGACCACACTGGTGATGCCATAACTGTTCAAGTGTCGCATCGCGGCTTTGAGCATCTGCAGCTTGTCTTCGAGCGGCACGTGCTCGGCCACCGCTCGCTCCATCACTTCCATACCGGCCTCGAGAAGCACTCCGCTCGGGTGGCCGCTGGAATCGCGAACAATCCCGCGTTCTTCCTGCGCATCGGCGACCGGCCAATCCGTGATTCCCGCCATGCGCAGAGCGGCCGTGTTCACCCAGAGCGCGTGCTCGGATGAGTTGTGGATCACCAGCGGCCGGTCCGGCACTGCCCGGTCGAGGATCTCCCGGCGCGGCGTTGACGGAGGCGTTGAGCTGAAGTCCGCCCGGGCGAAGAGCACCGCATCGGTGGGATGGGCCGCCGCGAAGGCTCGGAGCCGCTCCACCAGCAGCTCCTGCTTTTCAGGCGTCACGCTGCTCTGCGGCGTCGAGAGATTGAGTCCGTGCAGGGCGAATGCTCCGTACACGACATGCGCGTGGGAGTCGACAATTCCGGGAATGACGGTGCGTCCCTGAAGGTCAACGACGTTTGGCGTCCCCCGCCGGCGAAGTTGCAGGGCCGTATCCGAACCGACGGCATCGATGCGCGTTCCCGAGATGGCGAGCGACTCGGCCCAGGGCTTCTTTGGACTGCCTGTATAAATGCGGCCATGAACAAGGAGGGTGTCGCTTGCAAACACGGACGGCGCGCAGATCAGCGCGAGCGCGCAAGTTGCCAGGATTGTGCACCAGTGCGACGCCATCATATATAGTGCAACCCTGTCGATTCTTGAGGGCACTTGTTGCGTGATCCTAAATGACCCGGCAAGTTCTCGCGTGACGGCGATGATCATACCCGCACAAGCGCCCAAGACCACTGCCGCACCATCCCGCCCGCCGGCCTTGCGGCGAATCCTTTTCAGCCCCCTGTCATGTGCTGTCCTGCTGGCGGGCCTCGTCGGCAGTCCGTGGGCCGTTGCCGAGCGGCTTCCGGTGCTGCGGCAAATCGATCTTCCGCATCCCTATTATTTTCGCGAGATGTATCTGCCGCAGCTGACCAGCGGCCCGAGCAGCCTCGCGTGGTCGCCCGACTCCTCTGAGCTCATCTATTCCATGGCGGGGTCGCTGTGGCGGCAGAAAGTCGGCGCCGGCGCGTCCACGGGCAGCGGCGTCGCGCAGCAGCTCACCGCCGCTTCTTACGACTATCAGCCGGACTGGTCCCCGGACGGTCGATGGGTGATTTACAGCTCGTATCGCAATGATGCGATGGAGTTGTGGACACTGGAATTGGCCAGCGGCGTCGCCAAACCGCTGCTCGCGAACGGCGCGGTCAATGTCGAGCCGCGATTCTCGCCCGACGGCAAGCGCATTGTTTTCGTCTCGACGGCGTACAACAAGCGCTTTCACATTTTCACGGCCGATTTTGACGGCGGCAAGCTCAAGAATGTCGAGCGCCTGACGGGCGAGCATCGGAGCGATGTGCCGCGCTACTACTACAGCGCCTACGACCACGAGATCAATCCGGTGTGGACTCGCGACGGGGAGAGCATCATTTATGTCTCCAATCGCAATCACATCTACGGCACCGGTGGATTTTGGCGGACGCAGTCGCGCAGCCCATCGCACGCGAACGCTGCCGCGGCCGGCACGGAACCGGCGGCGGGCGACCCCGCGGCCGGCGACGCCGCGCGCGAATTTCACTACGAAGAAACGAATTGGAAGGCGCGTCCCGATGTGTCTCCCGACGGTTCGCGGCTGGTGTTCAGTTCCTATCTCGGCCGTTCATGGCACAACCTGTGGGTGATGCCGGCCGGGGGAGGGGACACCTTTCAGGTCGGCTATGGCGATTGGGATCAAACCTATCCACGGTGGTCGCCGGACGGCACCCGGGTCGCCTTTATCTCCAATAGGAGCGGTAACACCGAAATCGGCATCATGCGCATTCCGGGCGGTGTGGCCGAGACGCTTGCGATCGGCGAACGGCGCTACTTGTCGCCCATGGCGCGCTTGCATCTCGACATCAAGGATGCACGGGGTAACGCGGCGTCCGCGCGAGTGAGCGTCACCGATGCGGCCGGTCGCTTCTACGCGCCGGCCAACGCCTGGATCAGCGCGGACGATTCCTTCGATCGGCGCGAGCGGCAGGTCGAGGCTCACTATTTTCATGCGCGCGGCGAGGAATGGATCGATGTGCCGCCGAGCGTCATGAACGTGGAGGTCCTGCACGGCTTCGAGCGCCGGTTCGAGCGGCGCCAGCTGACGGCGTCGGCGGGACAGGCCGCGAACTTCGCCGTGAATCTGGATGAGGGCAGCTGGACCGTTCCCGGGGCCGGGCATTGGGTGAGTGCCGATGTCCACGTGCACATGAACTACGGCGGCGAGTATCGCAACACGCCGGCCCACCTCGTGATGCAGGCGCAAGCCGAAAATCTCAACATCGTGAACTCCTTGCTGGTCAACAAGGAACAGCGCTTTCCGGACATTGCCTACAACGGACAACAGCTGGATTCCGCTTCGCAGGCGAACGCCCTGGTGGTGCACGGGCAGGAATATCACACCAGCTACTGGGGGCATCTGGGATTGCTCGACATCTCCGGCGGCGTGATCTTGCCGGGGTACGTCGGGTATCCGAATACCGCCGCGTCGAGTTTGTATCCGATGAACGCGGACGTGGCGGATATTGCGCACGCACGCGGCGCCCTGGTGGGTTATGTGCATCCCTTCGATGACTACCCAGAACCGATCTTGAAGCCGCACGAGACGCTGACCATGGAACTGCCGGTGGACGTGGCCCTCGGCAAGGTGGACTACCTGGAGATCCTGGGCTTCAGCGATCATCGCTCGACCGCCCGCGTCTGGTACCAGTTGCTGAATCTGGGCTTTCGCATTCCGGCGGCCGGCGGCACGGATGCGATGGCGAATTACGCCTCTCTGCGCGGACCGGTGGGAATGAACCGGGTCTATGCGCGAGTCCCCGCCGGCGAGGTCAAGCCGGAAGAATGGATGGCGGCGCTCAAGGCGGGACGCAGCTTCGCGACCAACGGTCCTCTGCTGGGCTTCACGCTCGGCGGTGCCGAGATCGGCGATGAGTTGAAATTCGATGCCGGACAGCAGCGCGTCAAGTTCTCGGTTCATCTTCAGTCCATCGTCGCCGTGGATCATTTGGACCTGGTATGCAACGGCCGGGTGGTGCGCTCATTCGTCGCGCGCCAGGCCGTCGATCATGGCGACTTCAGCGGCAGTATCGCCCTCAAGGACAGCGGCTGGTGCGTGGCGCGCGCGTCCACCGAAGCGGGACGCTATCCGGTGCTGGATACCTATGTGTATGCGACCACCAGCCCAGTCTATGTCACCATCGCGGGGGTCAAGCCTCGCTCGCCCGGCGATGCGCGATACTTCGCGGCCTGGGTGGACCGAATGACGGAAACCACTTCGGCGTATCCGGACTGGAACAATCCGGCGCAGAAGCGCATGGTGCTCGAGAGGCTGAGGCAGGCGAAGTCGGTGTTCGTCACGCTGCAGTAGCACCCCAGTATTTTTGCCGGGCGCACGGTGGCTACATTCGTGCCGCTACTTCCACGCTCGGGATAGCAGTTCGTCCAGTGCTGCAATGATTTGCTGACCTTCCTCGCTGAGCGATCCCACAAGATCGCCGAGTTGCTCAATTGGGACGGAGACTATCTCCAGCGGATGCAGTACGACAGGCGTTCCCCGCACTTGGAAGGTCGGGTTGAAACTTGCGTGACTCAGTTTGCCAATCGCCGACTTTCTCACCAATGGAACGACAACGCGGCGCCGATAGTCGTCAAACTGAGAGGATTGCACGACGACGACAAAGGGGATCGCATCCTTGTGCCTTCCGGTATTCCGGTGCACATCGAACTGGGCCATTAGAGGGGGGAGTACTCATCCGAAAATGAACCCACCTTTGCGTTGAAGTCGTTCCACGTCGCGATTGTGGCTTCGAGTGCCTTGGTTTTTGCCAAGCGATGTCTTTGCTCTTGCGCGACAAAATCCGAGAGTAGCGACTCAACAACACCGGATAGATTGTCCGTCATGCCCTTGGCTTGTTTCACCAAGTCCTCATTCAGCGTCAGATTGACGGGGCGTTTTCGGGCTTCCAAGTTGTAACCGGACTTCATTGTACCTCCGATATGCGCATTATATGCGCATTCGTGGGCGAGCCGCAATGTGCGATTATCGACGCCCAGGAGGGTAACAATGAGCGAGCATTTCCCATGGTGACGGCGCTGCGCGTGAACGGCGATCGATTGTGGTCGCGGCTGATGCAGATGGCGCAAATCGGCGCGACACCGCATGGCGGCTGCAACCGGCAGGCATTGACCGACGCCGACATGGCGGGACGCCGGCTTCTGACACGGTGGGGCGAGGCGGCCGGCTGCCGCGCGCGAGTCGATGCGGTGGGAAACTTATTTTTGCGGCGCCCCGGACGCAGCGACACCCTGCCCGTCGTCATGACCGGCAGTCATCTCGATACTCAGCCCACAGGGGGCAAGTTCGACGGCGTCTATGGAGTGCTGGCCGGGCTCGAAGTGATCGAATCCTTGAACGACCACGAGATGACAACGCAGCATCCGATCGAACTCTCGGTTTGGTGCAATGAGGAGGGCAGCCGTTTTCCCATGGCGATGATGGGCTCGGCGGTGTGGTCCGGACGACTGCCGCTCGATGCCGCCTACGCCCAGACCGACCGTGCCGGAATCAGCGTGCGCGATGAGCTCAAACGCGCGGGCGTTGCGACCGGTGCGCCGCTGCCGCGCCAGGCCGTCAAGGCTTCATTCGAAGCGCACATCGAGCAGGGGCCGGTGCTCGAGCAACAGGCCAAGACCATCGGCGTGGTGACGGGTGTTCAGCACATGAGCCGGCATGAAGTCATCGTCGAGGGCCAGGAGGCGCATGCCGGACCCACCCCCATGGACATGCGGCGCGATCCCATTCGGGTGCTGGCGGAGGTGCTGCCGGCATGGTATGCGGCGGCAGAACAGCGCGGGCGGGACGCACGGCTCACGGTCGGCATCATCGAGACCTCACCCGGGTCGCCCAACACCGTTCCCGGTCGGCTGCGCTTCACCGTGGATCTGCGGCACCCCGAGGCGCGGCAGTACGCGGCCCTGAAAGAAGAGGCGGGCCAGCTGGTGTCTGCCGCACTTGCGCGGCATGCACTCAAAGGTTCGATGCGCTGCGTCTGGGAGGCGCCCGGGGTCAGCTTCGATCCGGCATGTGTCGCGGCGGTGCGCAGTGCCACCGCGGCGCTCGGATTCAGTTCTCTGGAGATGGTGAGCGGCGCCGGTCACGATTCGTGCAACATCTCTGCCGTGGTGCCGACCGCGATGGTGTTCGTGCCCTGCGCCGGGGGCTTGAGTCACAACGAGGCGGAAAGCGCGCTTCCCGCGGATTTGGCGGCCGGCGCCGATGTGCTGCTGCACGCCATGCTGTCGATGGCGGCGGGCACATAGAATACGCGCGACGCGTTCTCTCAGGCGGCCCAATCCAGCTTCAGGCGCTTTTTCTCCGCCGCGCAATTGCGCAGATAGAGATTAATCAAGTTTTGGTACGGAATTCCGGATCCCTTGGACAGCTCCTTGAAGTAGTCAATCGTCGTGGCGTCGAGTCTGATAGTGATTTGACGCTTCACCGTTCGCACATAGGGGTTCGGTTTGGATTTAGAAAAGTCATAGTGCTTTTTCATGGCAAATTCCGCGAATATTCAAACCTTTCGGAAGGATCCGCTTTGCGAGCGGAAATGATGCGAACGACGCAATCCGATTCTCTGTAACAATGACAGACCACCAAAACCCGCAACCGGACGGACAAGCCAAGTAAAACCAAGCGTTGCTCGCCATCAGAGCCAATGAATTCTTCAATTATCCGCGCATGGTCATCGAAAAATGCGGTTCTATTCTTCCATACCTACAGTGTAATTACAACGTAAGTTAGAGCTATCCAGTTTTCTGCTGCAAACACCTCAATTTGAGCGGTCTGATTGAACACGAACGGCTCCTATGTTGGAATGCGGGAAACGAAAGAGGTGAGCGCTCGAGTCGCGCGGGAAGGATGTCCTGATGGATCTGAAACTGACGAACAAGATTGCGCTGGTCACGGGCTCGACCGCCGGCATCGGCAATGCCATCGCGGCCTCGCTGGCGCGTGAAGGCGCCACGGTGATTGTCTCGGGCAGAACCACCGCCGCGGTGGACGCCGCGGTGGCGGCGATGAAGGCCGACGCACGAGGCGAGGTACACGGATTTGCCGGCGACTTGAGCGAGGCGTCGGTCGCGGAAGCCTTGGCGCACCGGCATCCGGTGGTCGACATTCTGGTGAACAATTTGGGGATCTTCGAGGTCAAGCCGTTCGAGGCGATCGCCGATGCGGACTGGCGGCGCTTCTTCGAGGTGAATGTGCTGAGCGGCGCGCGGCTCTCACGGCTGTACCTTCCGTCCATGCGCCGGCGCAACTGGGGCCGCATCATTTTCATCTCGAGCGAGAGCGGCTACCACATCCCGGCGGAGATGATTCATTACGGCATGACGAAATCGGCGCAGATCGCGGTGGCTCGCGGGCTGGCCGAAACCACCGCCGGCACCGGGATCACCGTGAACACTGTCCTGCCGGGGCCCACGCGCTCTCGTGGCGTGGCGGATTTCGTCGCGGCGATGGCGGCGAAATCCGACATGAGCGCGCAAGCGGTGGAAAGCGAGTTTTTCAAGAAGGCGCGGCCTACCTCGCTGCTGCAGCGGTTTGCCACGCCGGAAGAAGTGGCCTCGATGGTGACTTACCTCGCGAGTCCGCTCTCATCGGCGACCAACGGCGCGGCATTGCGCGTCGACGGCGGCACGATCAAAACCGCGTTCTAAACGCGTTCGCCGGGCGCTGCGGTGCCTGGTGCCTGGCGGCGGCGCGTGGCTGCCGTGCGTGTCTGCGGTGCGCGCGCGGCTGCGGTGACCGCGTTCAGGCCGCGCGCCGGGCGCGATGTCGATTGATGTTCGTGCGCAATTCCGCGGCCGCCGCACGGATGGCGCCGGCCGTGCCGCCGCCGGCATAGATGATGGCTCGCGAGGAGCTGATCAGCAGTCCCGCGCCGCGCGAGTCCAGGCCCGCCGCCAGTGTCGCTTCGAGATCGCCGCCCTGCGCGCCGACGCCGGGCACCAAGAAGGTGACCTCAGGATGGGCGCGGCGCAGGTCGGCCATTTCGCGCGGATACGTGGATCCCACCACCAGCATGAGATTGCGATGCTCGTTCCATTGGCCGGCGGCTCGCTCGGCCACCCGGCGATACAGCGGCAGGCCGTCGACGAGGAGATCCTGAAAATCCCGGGCGCCGGGATTCGAGGTGCGGCAGAGAAGGATGGCGCCGCGGTCGGGCCGGGTCAGAAAGGGGCGCACCGAATCCTCGCCCATGTAGGGATTCACGGTCACCGCATCAGCGCCGTACCGATCAAACGCTTCGCGAGCATAGGCTTCGGCGGTGTTGTCGATATCGCTGCGCTTGGCGTCGAGGATGACGAGCGCGGCCGGTGCTCGCTCGCGGATGTACTTAATGCTCGCCACCAGCTGGTCCTCCGCACCCAGCGCGCCGTAAAAGGCGATCTGCGGTTTGTAGGCGGCCGCAATGTCGGCCGTGGCATCGACGATGCGACGATTGAATGCATACACGGGCTCGGCCCCCGGGAACCGCGCGTCGGACGCAAGATCCTTCGGCAGCTTCGCGGGATCCGGGTCGAGACCCACGCACACCAGGCTGCCGCTGGTGGTTTGTGCGTGGGCGATGCGTTCGGCGAAGTTCATGGGCATGGCGGCATGATACCGACCGCGCACCAACGATGGCGAGCGGGCGACGATGGCGAGCGGGTTTCTTCCATTCGGGAGTATGCTTATTGGTTCACGTGAGAACAGCGTTGCCAAGCAAACCTCGAACGGGACCGCGATTGGTACTGCAGCCGGCTAGTCGTCGCGCGGCCCGGCATACCAGCACGAGTGCGCTGAAACGATTCTTTGCGATCGCCGATGCCTGGGAGCTGTCCCCGCTGCAGCAATGCCGACTGCTCAAAATTCCCTCCCCGCAGGTGCTCGAACGCTACCGCTTGGGCCAGGCGCCGCGTCTTTCGGCGACGCAGCAGGAGCGGGCGGCGCTGATCGCCAACATCCAGTATTCCTTGACCGCGGACGCCAGCCTCAAGGATCGCGCCTGGGCCTGGGTGCATGCGCCGCAAGAGGCGCCCCCGTTCGAGGGCGACAGCCCACTTTACTTTATGTTGGAAAACGGCCTGCCGGCGCTGCGGGAAGTCGCCCGGCTGTTGGTCCGCGAAAGCGAGCCCCGCTAGCCGCACTCGGCTACCACCTCGCTTGCCGCGCCCCGCCAGCCGCACCTCGCTTGCCGCGCCTTAGCCTCGCGCCGCTGCGCAGCCCCAGGGCGACTCCGCTATACTAGAGAGCTGTTCCGATGCGAATGTGGCGGAATTGGTAGACGCGCCAGGCTTAGGACCTGGTGGGGCAACCCGTGCGAGTTCGAGTCTCGCCTTTCGCACCAGCGCAGGGGTCGCCATTGCTCAGCAACGCCCAAGTCACGAGGATTGACATGCAGGTTTCGGTCGAGAGTATCAGCAAACTGGAGCGCCGCATGCAAGTGCAGGTGCCCGCGGAGCGCGTGACGAAGGAAATCGCGGAGCGTTTGAAGAACTTGAGCCGCACCGCGCGCCTCAAGGGCTTTCGCCCGGGCAAGGCGCCGATCAAGGTGATCCGCCAGCAGTTCGGCGTGCAAGTTCACCGCGAAGTGATCGGCGAACTGCTGCAATCGAGCTTTGCCGAGGCCGTGTCGGCAAAGCAGCTGTCGCCGGCGGGCAGCCCGCGCATCGAGCCGCAAAGCATCGACGAGGGCCAGGACCTTAAATATGTCGCGACCTTTGAGGTTTTCCCCGATGTGGCTTTGCAGCCGATCGAGTCGATGGAACTCGACCGCGTGACGGCCGAGGTCACCGAAAGCGATATCGACGCGATGGTCGAGCGTCTGCGCAAGCAGCAAATGACCTACGCGCCCGTGACGCGCGTGGCGGCGACCGGCGACAAGGTCACGATCGATTTCCTGGGGAAGATCGACGGCACGGAGTTCGCCGGCGGCAAGGGCGAGAATGTCGCGATCGTGCTGGGCGAAGGGCGGATGCTGCCGGACCTCGAACAGGGGCTGGTCGGCGCCGCGGCGGGCGAGCAACGCGACATCACGGTGAATTTTCCCGCCGATTACCGCGCCGCTGAACTGGCCGGCAAGGCGGCGATTTTCAGCACGCAGATCAAGTCGGTGGCGGAAGCCAAGATCCCGGAGCTCGACGAGGCGTTTTGCATCGCTTTTGGCGTGACCGAGGGCGGAATTCCGAAGCTGCGCGAGGATGTGGCCGCCAATATGCGCCGCGAGCTCGAGCAGAACCTGCGCAATCGCAACAAGACGGCGGTGATGGAGAAGCTCTACCGGGCCAATTCCATCGACGTGCCGAATTCCCTGCTGGAATCGCAAATCCGCGACATGCAAGTCGAAGCCATGCGCCGCAGCGGGGCAAAAGACGTCTCGCAGGCGCCGCCGCGAGAGCCCTTGATCGAGCCCGCACGACGGCGGGTGGCGCTCGGCTTGATGTTCAACGACATCATTCGCCGCGAAAATCTGGTGCTCGACCCGCAACGCGCGAATGCGCGGCTCGATGAAATGGTGGGCGCGTACGGCGATGCGGCCGCCCTGAAGCGTGCCTATCAGCAAAACGCCGACGCCATGCGCCAGGTCGAGAGTCTCGCACTTGAGGACCAGGTCGTGGATTGGATTCTCGACCATGCTAAGGTGCATGTGACGGCGTCGAGCTTCAAGGAGCTGATGAATTTCGAAGGATGACCCCTTGGGGGCCCAGGCCTTGAAATGGTTCGATGAAGTCCTCACAGAGCACAATGGCAGGTTCGGTTCAGGAAGGGCAGGTACTCATGACGACGCGCGCACTCAATTTGGTCCCCATGGTCGTCGAGCAGACCGCTCGCGGCGAGCGGGCATACGACATTTATTCACGGTTGCTCAAGGAGCGGCTGATTTTCATCGTGGGTCCGGTCGAGGACTACATGGCGAACCTGGTCGTGGCGCAGCTGTTGTTTCTGGAGTCGGAGAACCCTGAAAAGGACGTCGCTCTCTATATCAATTCGCCGGGCGGTTCGGTGAGCGCCGGCCTCGCGATCTACGACACCATGCAGTTCATCAAGCCGGATGTGAGCACCATTTGCGTGGGACTCGCCGCCTCGATGGGCGCGGTCCTGCTGGCGGGCGGCGCCAAGGGCAAACGGTACTGCCTGCCGAACTCGAAAATCATGATTCACCAGCCCTCGGCCGGTTTCCAAGGTCAGGCATCCGACATCGACATCCACGCCCGCGACGTCATGGAGACCAAGCAGCGTCTGAACGGCATATTGGCCAAGCACACCGGTCAAACCATCGAGCGCATCAAGCAGGACAGCGACCGGGACAACTTCATGACCGCGGAAACCGCCCGCGCGTACGGTTTGGTCGATTCCATGCTCGAGAAACGCAACGAGATACCGACAAAAGCTTGAGTGGGACCCGGTTATCCCTCGGTTGCACAACGGACCCCGGTCACAGCCCGCGAGACCTTGCCTTTGCGTGAGGTCGGCCGGGTGCTATATAGTCGGTACTGTAGCCGCGTTCCCCGTGGATTTTCGGGGGCCGTGGTCAATTTGAGGACAGCATGAGCGAAGATTCGCGCGGCAAACATGATGACGGCAAGCTGTTGTACTGCTCCTTCTGTGGAAAGAGCCAACACGAGGTTCGGAAACTCATTGCCGGCCCCAGCGTTTTCGTCTGCGACGAATGCGTGGAGCTGTGCAACGACATAATCCGGGAAGAACTCGAAGAGCGCGCCGAGCGCACCCGCGACAAGCTCCCCAAGCCGCAGGAAATCAAGAAAGTCCTCGATGAATACGTCATCGGCCAGGAACGCGCCAAGCGGGTCCTGTCGGTGGCGGTGTACAACCACTACAAGCGGCTGCAGACGCGCGGCGCCGAGGGCGTGCGCTCCCGCGACGAAGTGGAGCTCGCGAAGAGCAATATTCTGCTGATCGGACCCACCGGGTCCGGCAAGACGCTGCTGGCCGAAACGCTGGCCCGGCTGCTCAACGTGCCGTTCACCATCGCCGATGCCACCACCTTGACCGAGGCGGGCTACGTCGGCGAAGACGTCGAAAACATCATCCAAAAGCTGCTGCAGAAATGCGATTACGACGTGGAGAAGGCGCAGACCGGCATCGTCTACATCGATGAAATCGACAAGATCTCGCGTAAGTCGGACAACCCGTCGATCACCCGCGATGTCTCGGGCGAAGGCGTACAGCAGGCGCTCTTGAAGCTGATCGAGGGCACGATCGCCTCGGTGCCGCCGCAGGGCGGTCGCAAGCATCCGCAGCAGGAATTCCTGCAAGTCGACACCACCAACATTCTGTTCATTTGCGGCGGTGCCTTCGCGGGTCTCGAGAAGATCATCATGAACCGCACCCACAAGAGCGGCATCGGCTTCGTCGCCGAGGTGCGCGAGCAGAATGCGCGCCCGCACGGCAACGACGTGTTCCACGACACCGAGCCCGAGGATTTGATCAAGTACGGGCTGATTCCGGAATTCGTCGGCCGCCTGCCGGTGGTCGCGACGCTCGAGGAGCTGGACGAGGACGCGCTGATCTCGATTCTGATGCAGCCGAAGAATGCGCTTACCAAGCAGTACCGCAAGCTCTTCGACATGGAAGGCGTGGAATTGGATTTCCGCGAAGATGCCCTGCGCTCGGTGGCCCGCAAAGCGATGCAGCGCAAGACGGGGGCCAGGGGCCTTCGCACCATTCTGGAGAATGTGCTGCTCGACACGATGTATGACCTGCCTTCATTGCGCAATGTGCAGAAAGTCGTGGTCGACGAGCAGGTGATCGAGGGCCACAACAAACCGTATATCGTGCATCGCACCGAGGAAACGCGTTTGATGGCTCCGGTTGAGGAGCGGCGACCTACCGGCTCGGACAAGCTTTAGAAGCCAAGCTTGAAACTGATCGTAGGCGGCCGCATGTACTTGAGGCTGTTGATTGCCGTACGTGCCCTAACCAGAAGGCTAGCCTAGTGAGCGACGAACCCGTTATCGATGCCCCCGCCGAATCACCGGCGTCCGCCGACGGCATGCCCGTGCTGCCGCTGCGCGACGTGGTGGTGTACCCGCACATGGTGATCCCGCTGTTCGTCGGGCGGGAAAAATCCATCGTCGCGCTCGATCTTGCCATGAAGGCCGACAAGCGCATCCTCCTGGTGGCCCAGAAACAGGCCGACGTCGACGATCCCAAAGCCGAGGATCTGTATCGGGTCGGCACGGTGGCGACCATCCTGCAGCTGCTGAAGCTCCCCGACGGCACGGTCAAGGTTCTGGTCGAGGGCGTGGACCGCGCCAGCATCGAAAAACTGGCGGAGGGTGAATTCTTTTCCGCGGAAGTCTCGGTGCTGCCCGATGTCGAACGGTACGAAGAGCGCGAGATGGACGTATTGACGCGCTCCGTGATCACGCAGTTCGAGCAATATGTCAAGCTGAACAAGAAGGTGCCGCCCGAGATCCTGACCTCGTTGGCGGGCATCGAACAAGCCGGCCGCTTGGCGGACACCGTGGCCGCCCACATGTCCTTGAAGCTCTCCGAGAAACAAAAGGTCCTCGAGATTCCCGACGTGCGCAAGCGCCTCGAGCACATGCTCGCCGTCATCGAGGGCGAGATGGACGTGCTGCAGATCGAGAAGCGCATTCGCGGCCGTGTCAAGCAGCAGATGGAAAAGAGCCAGCGCGAGTACTACCTCAATGAGCAGATGAAGGCCATTCAGAAGGAACTCGGCGAGCTCGACGATGCGCCGAACGAAATCGGCGAACTGGAAAAACGCATCAAAGCCGCGGGCATGCCCAAAGAGGCGCGCGAGAAAGCGAACTCCGAACTCTCCAAGCTCAAGTTGATGTCGCCCATGTCGGCGGAAGCCACCGTGGTGCGCAATTACATCGACTGGCTGGTGAAGTCGCCGTGGAAGAAGCGCAGCAAGGTGCACCTCGACATCACCGCCGCGGAGAAGGTGCTCGAAGCCGATCACTATGGCCTCGAAAAGGTCAAAGAGCGGATCGTCGAGTACCTGGCCGTGCAGCAGCGGGTCAAAAACCTGCGCGGGCCCATCTTGTGCCTGGTCGGGCCCCCCGGCGTCGGCAAGACCTCCCTGGGTCAAAGCGTGGCGCGCGCCACCAACCGCAAGTTCGTGCGCATGTCATTGGGCGGTGTGCGCGACGAGGCCGAGATCCGCGGGCACCGGCGCACCTATATCGGTTCGATGCCCGGCAAGATCATTCAAAATCTCGCCAAGTGCGGCGTGCGCAATCCGCTGTTCCTGCTCGATGAAGTCGACAAGATGTCCACCGATTTTCGCGGCGATCCCTCATCGGCGCTGCTGGAAGTGCTGGACCCCGAGCAGAACAGCACGTTCAACGATCACTATCTGGAAGTCGATTTCGATCTGTCCGAGGTGATGTTCGTCTGCACGGCGAACAGCCTGAACATTCCGGCGCCGCTGCTCGATCGCATGGAAGTGATCCGCCTCCCCGGCTACACCGAGGACGAGAAGCACAATATTGCGCGCCGCTATTTGTTGCCCAAGCAGATCAAGCAGAACGGTTTGAAGCCGGATGAACTGGTGGTGGATGACGTCGCGATCCAGGACATGATTCGCTTCTACACGCGCGAAGCCGGGGTGCGCAACCTCGAGCGCGAGCTGTCGAAGATCGGCCGCAAGGCGGTCAAGCAATTGCTGCTGGCGCCGGCCGAGAAGACCGTGAGCGTCGACACGAAGAACCTCGACAAGTACTTAGGGGTGCGCCGCTTCCGCTACGGCAAGGCGGAGGAGAGCAACCGTGTCGGACAAGTGACCGGGCTGGCGTGGACCGAGGTCGGCGGCGAGCTGCTGACCATCGAGGCCGCGGTGGTGAACGGCAAGGGCAAGCTCACGCACACGGGCCAGCTCGGCGAAGTGATGCAGGAATCCATTCAAGCCGCGATGACCGTGGTGCGCAGCCGCTCCGCCATGCTCGGACTCGACGTGGATTTCTATCAGAAGGCCGATGTGCACATTCACGTCCCCGAGGGCGCCACCCCGAAGGACGGTCCGAGCGCGGGCGTCGGCATGTGCACGGCGCTGATTTCCGCGCTCACCAAGATCCCGGTGCGCTCGGATGTCGCGATGACGGGGGAAATCACCCTGCGCGGCGAGGTACTGCCGATCGGCGGCCTGAAGGAGAAGTTGCTGGCGGCACACCGCGGCGGCATCACCACCGTGCTGATCCCCGATGACAACATGAAAGACCTGGTGGAGATTCCCGACAATATCAAGGAAAAACTCGATATCCGGTCGGTGAAATGGATCGATGAGGTGCTGCAGGTGGCGCTGACTCACATGCCCGTGCCGTTGCCGGTGCCGGAGGCGAAAGTGCCGGAGAGCATCGCCGGAGACAAGCGGCGCCGCAAACCGGCCCGCGTCAAGACCCAGGTCCGGGCGCACTAGCGCCCGGATATTTTGGCGCATTGGACAACGCGGTATTCCCTCGCGTAGACTTCCGCGCCTCTTCCCGCAGGGTGCTTAGCTCAGCTGGTAGAGCATCGCCTTTACACGGCGAGGGTCGGGGGTTCGATCCCCTCAGCACCCACCAACAGCGGAGTGGTAGTTCAGCTGGTTAGAATACCGGCCTGTCACGCCGGGGGTCGCGGGTTCGAGTCCCGTCCACTCCGCCATTTCCTTAAAGGTTGCGCGAGCCGTTTTGGCCGCGCCGGGGAGTTTGACGGACTCTCAAGGTATCAAAGGGTGGGATCATGCTGCAGTCGATACACGATAAATTGAAGGGTTGGTTGGCCGGCGTGGTGCTGAGCGTGATCGGCTTGGTGTTCGTGTTCTGGGGCATCAACTGGACCATGACCGCGCCCAACTATGCCGCCAAGGTGAACGGCAGCGAAGTGTCGGTCAACGAAGTCAGGCAAGCCTACCAGCAACAGCTCGCGCAGATTGAGCGGCGCACCAACGGTCCCTTGAGCGACACGCAGCGCAGCGAAATCAAGAAGCGCGTGCTCGACGGCTATGTGAGCAGCGAGGCCTTGGTCACGCGTGCGGATAAGCTTGGCTATCGCGTCAGCGATGCGGAATTGCTGCAGGCTGAGTGTCAGATTCCCGCCTTTCAAGTGGACGGCAAGTGCGATCCGGCGCACGCGATCGCTGTGCTCCGGGCCCAGGGCCGTTCGCCCCTCGAGATCCAGGGGTTGTTTGCGCGCGACGTCAAGCTGCGGCAGCTCGACGCGGCATTGAGCCTCTCGAGCTTTGCGACGGCGACGGAGGTGAAGCAAATCCGCGCGCTCACCAAGCAGCAGCGCGAAATCACCTGGATCACGCTCTCGGCGGAGAAATACGCGAACCAAGCGAGCCCCGACGATGCGGCGCTCAAGACCTACTACGACTCGCATAAAACCGAATACATGACCCCGGAGACGGTGGATCTGCGCTACGTCGAGATCAGCTTGTCCGCGCTCGCCTCGAAGGTCAGCATCGACGATGCCCAGCTCAGAGCCTACTACGACGAGCAGAAGCAGAAGACGCCGGAGCGCTTCACTCAACCCGAACAGCGCCGGGTCAGCCATATCCTGTTGTCGGTCGCGGATCCAAAGGAAGACGCGGCGGTCAAGGCCAAGGCCGAGGGAATCTTGAAGCGCGCCCAAAGCGGCGAGGATTTCTCGAAGTTGGCCAAGGAGTTTTCCCAGGACCCCGGGTCCGCGACCCAGGGCGGCGATCTCGGTTGGTCCGAGCGCAAGGTCTGGGTGGTGCCGTTCGCCGATGCCGCCTACAGCATGAAGGTCGATGAAATCAAAGGGCCGGTGAAGACCCAATTCGGCTACCACATTCTCAAGCTGGTGGGGATCAAACCGGTGGCCGTCAAGACGGTCGAGGAGAGCCGCGCGGAATTGGAAACCGAATATCGCCGCAACGAAGCGGAGAAACTGTTCAACAATGCGCAGGATCAGCTCGCCGATGCCGCGCTGCAAAATACCACCGACCTCGATGTGGTGGCGCGCAAAGCCGGTCTGACGGTGCTCGAAGTAGCGCCATTCAGCCGCGGCGCGGGCGGCGGCGCCCTGGGGAAGGTCCCCGCGGTGATCGAAGCGGCCTTCAGCCAGGACGTGCTCGACGGACGCCTGAGCCCCATCGTCGAAGTGGAAAAAGGGCGCGGCGTGGTGCTGCGCGCCACGGATCACAAGCTCCCGCAGCAGAAGCCGCTGGATGCCGTACGCGCCGACCTCATCGCCGCCTGGAAGAAACAGCGCGGCACCGAGCTTGCCGCGGCCGCGGCCGCGGATGCGGTCGAGCGCTTGATGGCGGGCGAGTCCTGGGAGGCGGTGGCAAAAAAAATGAATGTGGCGACGCTGCCGCCGAAGTTCGTCGCACGGGCAGACCAGGACGTGCCGCTGCCGATTCGCACCACGGCGTTCGCGGAGCCCAAGCCAGGGGTTAAACCGATTTATGCCGACGCGCAGCTCGCCAGCGGCGACGCGGCGGTCATCGCCTTGACTGCGCTGCGCGAGGAGCCGGGCGATCCGAAGCTCGAGGGCTTGGGGCTGCGCCGCCAATTCGCCGCGCAAATCGCCTCCACCGAGGCGCAAAGCTACGCCGCAGGCGCGCGCGCCGATGCCAAGGTGATCTTGAATCCACAGGCAATCGACTAGAGGCAATCGAGTAGTTGACCGATTTCCTGCACCATTTTTCGGATTGGTATCTCTCTGCGCTAAGTCACGGTGGTTACTGGTTGATCGCCGGACTGATGGCTCTTGAAAGCACCCTCGTGCCCATCCCCAGCGAAGTCATCATTCCGCCGGCGGCGTACCTGGCACACACCCAGGGTCAATTCTCCTTTCTGGGCGTCGTTCTCGCCGGGACTGCGGGCTCGTGGGCGGGGGCCTCGGTGATGTACTGGGCGGCCCGGCTCCTGGGTTATCCCGTCATCGTGCGCTTCGGGCGCTACGCCGGGCTGGGACGGGCGAAAATCGAACTGGCCGAGCGCTGGTGCGCCCACTATGGTCCACCCGGCGTGTTCTTCTCCCGGTTGTTGCCGGTGATCCGCCATTTGATCGGCATCCCCATCGGCATTCTGCGCATGGATTTTCGCTGGTATTCGCTGGCGACGCTGGTGGGATCGCTGTTGTGGTGCTCGGTGCTCGCCTGGTTGGGAACGGCCATTGGCCAGCATCCCGAGCTCCTGGCGGGCTCGCTGCACCGCTTCTTTGCGCTGGTGCTGGCGGTGGCGCTCGTCTTGGGCGTGCTGTACCAAGCGTTCGTGCGGCGGGTGTCGTGACAGCAACCGCGCGCCCTCGGCATGCTCAAGCCGAGGGGGCGCGTGAAATTTCGCAGAGATTTCGCGCTAACGGGCGGTGAGTTTGGCCGCGACTACGTCGTCGCGCGGCCACCCGCCGGCAGCGGCGTTGCCACCGGGAACTTGGCGAAAATCGCTGCCGCGCCCGCGCTGATCCTGGCTTCCGCGTACGGGCCCGACAGATCACCCACGCTCTGACTGACGGAGGCATGCCAGATCGGTGTGCGCGACTTGGCGTCGAAGACATCCACCGCAATGCGGGTCTCGTCGCTCACATAGGGACCGTCCCATCCGTAGCCGCCATAGAATCCTCCGAAGCGGCCCCAGCCGTATCCCCAGCCCCCCCCAAAGCCAGCGTAATAGTCATTGAATACCTGGCGCGATCCCATGGCGTAGCCCACCATGCATTCGGCAACCCCGCGGTCCACGCGTTGAATGCCCTTGGCCGCCAAGTTGGCTTCAATGGCGACGCGCAGGCGCTCGGCATTCAAGGGATTGCCATAGGCGGCGGGTTGATCGGCGTTGGCGACGTGTTCCTGCGCAAACGCGTACGTGTGGCAGTTCGATACCGACATGTTCGGGTTGGCATCTGTTTTGACAGGCAGAGACGTGCAGGCGGCGAGGCTCAAACCCAACGCTCCGCCCACCGCAGTGTGGATGATGTAGCGATTTAACATAATGTGACCTCTCAACGCAGCCAATAACCCGTGCGCAAACGCATTTTACTTACCTAAACGTTAGAGCCCAATTCCCGTTGACAAGTTTCAGCCGCGCACGCGGTTCATGCGGCGCGGGCCGGCCGGATGGCGCACGCGGTTCACGCAGCGCACGCGGTTCACGCAGCGCACGCGGTTCATGCGGCGCTGGCGGTTCAGGCGTCACTGTCGGACGGAAAGCTCATGCCCACGGTGTGGTAGCCGCCGTCGACGTACAGCACTTCGCCGCTGATGCCGGCGGCGAGATCCGAACAGAGAAACGCCGCGGCGTTGCCGACGTCGTCAATGGTCACGTTGCGCTTGATGGGAGCAGTGGCCGCCACGTGGGAAAGCATTTTGCGCAGCCCGGGAATGCCGGCCGCGGAAAGGGTCTTGATGGGGCCCGCCGAAATGGCGTTCACCCGCAGCCCCAAGGCGCCCAGGTCGGCGGCCAGGAAGCGCACATTGGCTTCGAGGCTGGCCTTGGCCAGCCCCATGACGTTATAGCCGGGGATGGAGCGCATGGCGCCCAAGTAGCTCAAGGACAGCATGGAGCCCGCGCGTCCCTGCATGAAAGGCACCGAGGCGCGCGCCAGCGCCGTGAAGCTGTAGCTGGAAATGTCATGGGCGATTCGAAAGCCTTCGCGCGACGTGGCATCGATGAAGTTGCCCGTGAGCGCTTCGCGCGGGGCAAACGCCACGGCATGCACCAGGATATCGAAGCCATCCCAGCGGGATTTGAGTTGCGCGAATCCTCTGGAAATTTCTTCGTCGGCGCCGACATCCATGACGAAGGTGATGTCCGAGCCCAATTGTTTGGCGAGCGGCACCACGCGGTCCGTCATGCGGTCGATATGGGCAAAGGCGAGTTCCGCGCCCTGGGCGTGCATGGCTTTCGCGATGCCCCAGGCAATGGAACGATCCGTGGCAAGCCCGACGATCAACGCGCGCTTAGCGGTCAAAAACCCCATTTTTTTTCTACCCCTGCTGCCGATTCGACTCGACGTACATGACCAGACGCTGTCCGGCTCTGATTTGATGACGCTGGTTCAGGCCATTCCAGCTCTTGAGCTGCGACACCGTCACCTGATACTGCCGCGAAATGCTGTAGATCGTGTCGCCGCGGCGCACCGTGTAGAGCACGCGGCGGCCGGAGGCCACACCCTCGTCGCGATAACGGCGGGTGCTCGCCTTGATGACCAGGCGCTGCCCCTTCACCAGAGTATCGCTCGTCCCCAGGTTGTTCAGCTGCGCGAGGGTGCTCACCGGGATGCCCTGGCGGCGCGCGATGCTCGACAGCGTCTCACCCGCCCGCACGCGGTAGACCATTTGACGCTGTCTGCGTCCGCGATCCGATTGCGGTCGGTCCACCCGCGAGGCAGCCAGCAAGACCTTGTCCGGCAATTGTCCGCTGATTTCAGGAATTCTCAGGGACTCTCCGGCGCTCACCTTGCCGCCTTTGATATCGTTGATCTTGGCAATGACGGTGACCGACACGCCGTACTGCTTGGCGATCGTGGCCAGCGTTTCGCGGCGCGTGACCTCGTGAACGGCGAAGCGCACACGATCGTCCGGCGCCAAGGTCTGCAGCGCCGCCTCGAAGCCATCGGCGTTGTCGATGGGCACCAGCATGCGGTGCGGACCCTCGGGGTCGGTGGCCCAGCGGTTGTAGCCGGGATTCAGGGCGACCAGTTCATCATTGCCGGTGCTCGCCAACTGAGCGGCGATTTTCAAGTCGATTTGCGAGTTCGTATCGATGACGGCGAAGTAGGGCTCATTCGGAATCGCCGCGAATTCCAGGCCGTAGCGTTCGGGTTCCGCCATCAGGCGCTTCAGGGCGAGCAGCTTCGGCACATAGGCGCGGGTTTCCGTCGGCAACTTGAGGTGCCAAAAATCGGTGGGCTTGCCATGGGCGCGGTTGTAATCCAATTCGCGCTGCACGGCATTCTCGCCGACATTGTAGGCGGCGATCGCCAGCAGCCAGTCGCCGTTGAATTGATCGTGCAGGGCCTGCATGTAATCGAGCGCCGCGCGCGTCGATTCGATGACATCGCGCCGGCCGTCGTACCACCAATTCTGCTTCAATCCAAAGCGCCTGCCGGTATCGGGAATGAATTGCCACAACCCCGCGGCGCGGCTTCTGGAGTACGCGAACGGCTCATAGGCGCTTTCCACCACCGGCAGCAGCGCGAATTCCAGCGGCATGCCGCGCGCTTCGACTTCGGTGACGACGTGGTACAGGTAGCGCTGGCCGCGCTGAAATACCCGTTCGAGATAATCCGGGTTGTGCTCGAACCAGGAGAGCTGCTGATCGATCGCCGGCTCCTGCACCTCATCGAGCGCAAAGCCGGCGCGCAGACGGTCGAACAGATCGTCATAGTCCTCGCCGTTGTGATGCTGCCATTCGCGCGGCATGGTGAGCGAGGGCGTGGCGCCCTTGGCCAGGCCCGCGTCGGGCGGCGCGGGGGTTTCCGCCGCGGCCGGCGCGGCCGGCGCCACGATGGGCTCGCGCTCGGGCGCTTTCGGCGCCTGATGCGCGCAGGCGCCGAGCAGCAGCAAAGCGCCGGTGAATACCCAATGTCGTGTGATGAAGTTCAAATTTGATCTCATGAGCGAAACTGGTCCTTCCAGGCGCGCAACACCCCGAACACCCGGGCGGGCTCCCTCAGTGATTCGCCGGCGTGAATCTCGGCGGCAGCCACCACCGTCGGGTCATCGCAGCGCAAAAAGGGGTTGACCCGAGTCTCCAGCCCCAAGGTGGAGGGCAGCGAGGGGCTACCCTGGGCGCGCAGGCGATCCACGCTGCCCTGGTACTCGAGCGCGGCGCGGTTGGTCGGATCCACCGTCAAACTGAAGCGCAAATTGGCGGCCGTGTATTCGTGACCGCAGTACATGCGGGTGTCGGGCGGCAAGCCACCCAGTCGATTCAGAGAAGCATTCATTTGCTTAGGCGTACCCTCGAACATTCGGCCGCAGCCTGCACTGAAAAGCGTGTCACCGCAAAACAGCGCGCCGTGACCCCAAAACGCGATGTGGCTCAAGGTATGCCCTGGCACATGTAAAATCTCGAAGGAAAGTCCCAAGTCCGACAATTCGCAGCGCTCGCCGTCATACACCGTGCGTGTGCGCTGCGCAATCCGGGTATCGTCAGGCCCGATCACCGGCACCGCCCCATGGCGCAGCAGTTCCGGAACGCCGCCGATATGATCCGGGTGATGGTGGGTCAGTAAAATGGCGGCTAAGCTGGCGCCGCTGCGCTGCAATTCGGTCATCACGGGTGCGGCTTCGCCTGGGTCGACGGCGACGAGGCGGCCCTGCGCGCGCGGCGACTCGATGAGCCAGATGTAATTATCGGAGAATGCGCGCACCGGGCGCACGTTGAGATGCGGGGCATGAATTGACATTTTGCGGCGTATTTAACCTGTAACATCCGAACTTCGCTAGTGTTTTTGTGAAGGAGCCTTGATTGGAATCAGCCCGCGAAACCCTGAAGGCCGATTGGTTCGAAGGACCCTTGGGGGCCCGGGTGCTGCGCGAGGAGGCGGCGCTGGCGCCGCTCGCGCTCGACGACGTGTTCGGTTTCGAGCTTCTGCAAGTCGGCGCATGGGGTCCGGCGCGGCACTTGCTCGATGGCGCGCGGACGCAGCACACAACCTTGGTGGCGCCGGAGTTGAGCTCCGGCGTCAACGTATGTGCGCCGCTCGACTCACTGCCGTTTCGGTCCGATGCCATCGACGCCATCTTTTTGCCGCATACGCTCGAACTGGTCGAGGATCCGTACGCGGTGCTGCGCGAGGCCGAGCGCGTGCTGTGCGCGGAAGGCTGCCTGATGATTTGCGGCTTCAATCCCTTAAGCGGTTGGGGCATACGCCGCGCGTTCGCCCGCTATGTCGGATGGCCGGCGTTTCCTCCGCAGACACGGCGAATGCTGTCCGAGCGGCGGCTGCGCGATTGGGTTGCGGTTCTTGGCTTCGATGTCGACAGCATCTACGGCTATCTCGGGCTATTGCCCACCAAGGGGCGGATGCCGCGCACCATCGATACTCGACCGCGTGCCGCGTGGACCGCGGGTGCTTACCTGCTCAAGGCGCGCAAGCGTGTGAAAACCCTGACTTTGGTCAAGCCGCGGCGCTGGGCCCGCCAGCGTGTGCTGGTCGGCGCGGCGGAGCCCACCTCGAAAGTCGGTCCGTAACCTCAAGTCGCGACATGACCGAAGTTGAAATATTCACCGACGGCGCCTGCCGCGGCAATCCGGGTCCCGGCGGCTGGGCGGCCCTGCTGGTCGCGGGCAAGGAGCGAAAGGAAGTCTCGGGTGCGGAAGCTTTGACCACCAACAACCGGATGGAGCTCACGGCGGCGATCGAGGGCTTGGGCGCGCTCAAGCGGCGCTGTGCGGTCAAGCTCTATACTGATTCGAAATACGTGCTCCAAGGCATCACCGAATGGCTGCCCCATTGGAAGGCGCGCGGCTGGCGCACCGCGGCTCGCGCGCCCGTCAAGAATCAGGATCTATGGGAATTGTTGGACGCCGCGGTGGCGGCGCAGGACATCGAATGGCATTGGGTCAAAGGACATTCGGGACATGAAGGCAATGAATACGTCGATCAACTCGCCAACATCGCCATCGATCGCCTGCTGGCGGCGCCGTAGGAAACAACGCTGATGCGGCAAGTCGTGCTCGATACGGAAACCACCGGCCTCGAAGTCGAGCTTCAGCACCGAATCATTGAAATCGGCTGCGTGGAGCTGGTCAATCGGCGGCTCACCGGGCGCACCTATCATCAGTACTTGAACCCGGAGCGCGACATCGATGTGGCCGCGCGCGAGGTGCACGGGCTGACGCGCGAGAAATTGGCCGAGGCGCCGACGTTTTCGCAAGTCCACCCGCGGTTCCTGGAGTTCATCCGCGATTCGGAATTGATCATTCACAATGCGCCATTCGACGTCGCTTTCTTGAATGCGGAACTCGCGCGCCTCGAGACCGCGCACCAGGTCGAGCATCTGTGCCGCGTGCTCGACACCTTGACGCTGGCGCGCCAGATGCACCCCGGGCAGCGCAACAGTCTCGACGCCTTGTGCAAGCGCTACTCGGTCGACAATTCGCATCGCGATTACCACGGCGCCTTGCTCGACGCGCGGTTGCTCGCCGAGGTGTATCTTGCGATGACCGGCGGGCAGGCCATGTTCACGCTGAGCGCCGAATCGGATTCGAGCGGCGCCCAGGCGCGCCGCGCGGCGACGGCGCGCTTGAACGAGGGCGCGCGCATCATCGTGATCAGGCCCAGCGAAACCGAGCTGGCTGCGCATGAGCATGTGCTCGCGCTGCTCGACAAGGCGTCGGGCGGCAAAACCGTGTGGCGGAGGTTGTGAAATTACTGGTCACCGGCGCGGCCGGCTTCATTGGATTTCATACCGCGCGGCGGCTGCTCGAACGCGGCGAGGAGGTGGTCGGACTCGATGACCTCAATGCCTACTACGATCCCAGCCTCAAAGGTGCACGCCTCGAGCTTCTGCGGCGCCATCCGGGGTTTCGGTTCGTCAAAATCGATGTAGCGGTGCGCGAGGCGATGGACGAACTGTTTCGCGTCGAGAGGTTTCAGCGCGTGGTGCATCTGGCGGCGCAGGCGGGCGTGCGCTACTCCATCATCAATCCGCACGCCTACGTGCGAAGCAATATCAGCGGATTCCTGCATGTGATCGAAGGCTGCCGGCACAACGCCGTCGAGCACCTGGTGTATGCGTCCACGAGTTCCGTGTATGGGGCGAACACCCGGATGCCCTTCTCGGAGCAGCAAAATGTCGATCATCCGCTCACGTTGTATGCCGCCACCAAGAAATCCAATGAGTTGATGGCGCACAGCTATTCCTCGTTATACGGCCTGCCGACCACGGGCCTGCGATTCTTCACGGTGTATGGCCCCTGGGGCAGGCCGGATATGGCGCTTTTTCTATTCACCAAGAGCATTCTTGCCGGTGAGCCCATCGAAGTGTTCAACGGCGGCCGTCATCAACGGGATTTCACCTATATTGATGACATCGTGGAGGGAGTCGTCGCCGCCGTAGATCACGTGGCGGCGCCGAACCCAAGCTGGGATTCCGATCTACCTGATCCCGCCACCGGCAGCGCGCCTTACAGAATTTACAATATCGGCAATCAACGGCCGGTGCCGCTGCTGCGCTACATCGAGGTGCTCGAACAATGCTTGGGCAAGCCTGCGCAGAAGAAGTTTCTGCCGATGCAGCCGGGCGATTTGCCGGACACTTTTGCCGACGTCGCAGCCCTGGCGCGCGATATGGGGTACCGACCCAGCACCGATTTGGAAACGGGTGTGAAGCGGTTCGTCGAATGGTATCTTGAGTATTATCGCCCGCAAACTTAAGAGCTTCTCGCCATGACACCATTGAATTCTACGCGCAAGGAATGGGGCGCAGTCGCTGCGCATGCCAAGGTAGCCGAGGGGGCGCATTTGCGCGACATGGCCGCCGCCGATCCGAAGCGCTGGCAAAACTTTCACGTCGTGCATGATTCCTGGCTGCTCGACATGTCGCGTCAGCGCATCACGCAGAAGACCCTATCGCTGCTCATCGAGCTGGCACGGGCGGCGGATCTGCCGGCGCGCATCGCCGCCATGTTTCGCGGCGATCCGATCAACAGCACGGAGCGCCGCGCGGTGCTGCACACGGCCCTGCGCTCGGACTTTGCGGGCTCGGCGGCAATCCAAACCGAAGTGCGCGACTCACGCGAGAAACTCGCCGATTTCGTGGCCGCGGTGCGCTCGGGCAGGAAGCTCGGGGCGACGGGCAAGATCTTCAAGCATGTCGTCAACATCGGCATCGGCGGGTCGGATCTGGGCCCGCTGCTGGTGTGCGAGGCGCTGAGATCGGAATGGAGCGGCGGCATCACGCCGCATTTCGTGTCGAATGTGGATCGCACCCAGCTCGAGGATTTGATCCGCACCATCGATCCCGCGGAAACCTTGGTCATCGTGTGCTCGAAGACATTCACCACCCAGGAAACCCAGGCCAATGCCAATGCCGCGCGCGCCTGGATCGTCGGCGCGCTGGGGGAGACATCGCCCGCCCAGCATTTCGTCGCCGTGTCGACCAATGCCGCCGCCATGGATGCCTTCGGTATCGGCGCCGGCCACCGCTTCACCATGTGGGATTGGGTGGGCGGCCGCTATTCGGTGTGGTCCGCGATCGGCCTGATCGCGGAACTCACCATCGGCAGCGAGGGATTCAAGGAATTCTTGCAGGGCGCGAGCGACATCGACCGGCATTTCACAGAGGCTCCGTTCGAGAAGAATTTGCCGGTGCTCATGGGATTGCTCGCCGTGTGGAACCGGACATTCTTGAAGTTACCGACGCTCGCGGTGCTGCCGTACGATCAGCGGCTCGCACGGTTGCCTGCGTATCTGCAGCAGCTCGAAATGGAAAGCAACGGCAAGTCGGTGAGCTTGAATGGCGAGCGTGTCGATTACGCCACGGCGCCCATCGTGTGGGGTGAGCCGGGCTCCAACGCACAGCATTCGTTCTTTCAAATGCTGCATCAGGGAACTCCGACGCAGGCGCTCGATTTCATCGCGCCGCTGCGCGGGTCGTGGGGCGACACCGAGGCGCAGGATCTGGCATTGCAAAATTGTTTTGCGCAGTCGCAGGCATTCGCCTTCGGGCATACGCTGGAAGACGTCGAGGCCGAAATGCGCAAGGCTGGTGCAAGCCCGGTCGACATCGCGCGCATCGGGCCGCACCGCGTGCACGAGGGGAACCGGCCGAGCTCACTGCTGCTGTACCCGCAAACCACGGCGCGAAGCTTGGGGGGACTGCTCGCGCTGTACGAGCACAGCGTGTTCGTGCAGGGCACGGTGTGGGGGGTGAATTCCTTCGATCAGTTCGGCGTCGAGCTCGGCAAGAAGCTTGCGGTGGGAATCGATATGCGCGGCGTCAGGGCGCCCGCGGGACCCGGGGCGGCGGGCCTGGCGGCGCTCATCGACTATGTGGCGAAGCACCGGTGAAGCAACGCAAGGGCATCATTCTGGCAGGCGGCGCCGGCACGCGTCTGCATCCCATCACCATGTCGCTCAGCAAGCAGCTGTTGCCGGTGTATGACAAGCCGATGATTTATTATCCGCTGGCGGCGCTGATGTCCGCCGGCATTCGAGAATACCTCATCATCACGACGCCGCGGGATCAGTCGGCATTCCGCGATCTCCTGGGTTCCGGCGTGCAGTGGGGATTGTCCTTCGACTATGTGGTCCAAGAGGCGCCCAACGGCATTGCCCAGGCACTGATTCTCGGCGAGTCGTTTTTGGACGGCGCGCCGTCGGCGCTGATACTGGGGGACAATATTTTCTATGGCGCGAATTTCCCGGCATTGCTGATGTCGGCGGCAAAGCGCGAATCCGGCGCGACCGTATTCGGCTACTACGTGCAGGATCCGGAGCGCTACGGAGTCGTCAAGTTCGACGCGCAGGGCCGCGTGCTGGATCTATTGGAAAAGCCGGCCGCGCCGCCGTCTAACTATGCCGTGACCGGGATTTATTTTTACGATGGCCGCGCCTCGGCCTTTGCGAAGGCCCTGAAGCCGTCGGCGCGCGGCGAGCTGGAAATCACCGACCTCAATCGCGCCTACCTTGCGATCGGCGAGCTGCGGGTGGAACGACTTGGCCGCGGCACGGCGTGGCTCGATACCGGCACGCACAATTCCCTGCTCGACGCTGGGGTGTTCGTGCGCATCATCGAGGAAAGGCAGGGCTTGAAAGTGGCCTGCGTGGAAGAGATCGCCTGGCGCTCGGGGTTCATCAGTGCCGATCAATTGGTAAAGTTGGCCAAGCCGCTGGAAAAAAGCGGTTATGGTGAGTATCTGCTGCGCATCGTCGAAGAGAATTCGCAATTTTAGTGAAGCCCGCGGCATGAAATTTACAAAAACTCCGATTGCCGATGTGGTACTCATTGAACCCCAAGTATTCGGCGACGCGCGCGGGTTTTTCATGGAAACCTGGCAGGAAGAGAAATTCAAAACCGCCGGTATCGATGCCAAGTACGTGCAGGATAATCACAGCCGCTCGAGCCAATGGACGTTGCGGGGGCTGCACTTGCAGGTACGACACCCGCAGGGCAAGCTGGTGCGCGTCACGTCGGGCGGCGTGTACGACGTGGTCGTCGATTTGCGTCGCGGGAGCCGCAGCTTCGGAGCCTCCTGGGGCGTGGAGCTCTCCGACGCGAACCATCGGATGTTGTGGGTTCCACCGGGTCTGGCACATGGTATTTTGGTGACCTCGGAATCCGCCGATTTTCTGTACAAGTGCACGGATTTTTATTACCCCGAGCACGAACGCACCCTGGCCTGGAATGATGCGACCTTGAACATTCGCTGGCCTTTGCCGCCGGGCGTTTCGCCCCAACTCTCGCCTAAGGATGCGCGCGGCGCGAGCTTTGACGAGATCGAGAAGTTCGCGTGAAAGTGCTGGTGCTCGGCGGCGGCGGCCAGATTGCGAGCGCTGTCGTCGCGGCGGCTCCCGCGCAACATCAGGTCATGGCCAGGACGCACGCTGAACTCGATATTAGCGACTCAAATGCAGTCGCACGCGCATTGGCTCAAAGCGGCGCGGAATGGGTGGTCAACGCCGCGGCGTATACGGCGGTGGACCTGGCCGAAGATCAGCCGGCGCAGGCTATTGCCGTCAATGACACGGCCGTGGGCGTGCTGGCGGCGGCTGCATTGGCCGCGAACTGCCGACTGCTGCATCTGTCGACGGATTTTGTATTTGACGGCAAGTCGAGCCGCGCCTATCTACCGATGGATCAACCCAATCCCTTGAGCGTCTACGGCGTGAGCAAGCTCGGTGGCGAGCGTCATATATTGACGGGCGGAGGGGCGGGGATAGTCTTGCGCACCGCCTGGGTATACGCCGCCGCCGGGCGCAATTTCGTGCTGACCATGCTGCGGCTGATGCGTGAGAAAGATCAAGTGAGTGTCGTAAGCGACCAAATCGGTACCCCTACCTGGGCCACCGGCATCGCCACGGCGATCTGGGGTCTCATCGAGGCGGGCGCGCCGGGCGGCGTGTATCACTGGACGGACCTGGGGGTGGCGAGCTGGTACGATTTTGCCGTCGCTATTCAGGATGAAGCCTTGGCACGAGGTTTATTGAGGCGCGCTGTGCCCATCACACCCATTCCGAGCGCGGGCTACCCGACGCGGGCGCGCCGGCCCGCATTCAGCGCGCTCGATACCGAATCCACGCGGGCCTTGATCAAGGTCCGGTCGCACCATTGGCGACACAATTTAAGGACCATGCTGGATGAGCTTCGAACCCCGTAACGTGTTCATCACCGGCGGCGCGGGCTTCATCGGCGCCAACTTCGTGCGCCACTGGCTGGCCAATACCCAGGGCGGGCGGGTGGTGGTGTTCGATGCACTGACCTATGCCGGCAATATCGACAATCTCGCCGGCGTCGATAAGAATCCCCGGTATGTTTTCGTGAAGGGGGATATCTGCGATGAGGCTGCGGTGCGCGCGCTGCTCGAGCGGCATCAGATTGATACCGTGGTGCATTTTGCCGCCGAGTCGCACGTCGATCGGTCGATCTTGGGACCCGATGATTTCATCCGCACCAATATCGTCGGCACGCACTCGCTGCTCAAGGCGGTAAAGACGCTGTGGATTGACAAAAAGGCCGTTCCGGCGCACCGCTTTCATCATGTGTCGACCGACGAGGTCTATGGCTCCCTGGGGCCGAAAGACGAGCCTTTCCATGAAGCCACACCTTACGCGCCTAACTCACCGTATTCCGCGAGCAAGGCTGCTTCTGACCATCTGGTGCGCGCCTACCATGAGACCTACGGCCTCGATACTACGGTGACCAATTGTTCGAATAACTATGGTCCCTACCAGTTTCCGGAGAAACTGATCCCGCTCACCATTGTCAACATTCTGATGGGGAAGCAGTTGCCGGTGTATGGCGATGGGTTGCAGGTGCGCGATTGGCTGCATGTGGAAGACCATTGCGCGGCGATCGCGCTGGCGCTGACGCGCGGAAGGCCGAGGGAGGTGTACAACATCGGCGGTAACAGCGAAACGACCAATATTGAGATCGTGCGAATGCTTTGCAGCCTGGTGGATGAGTGTTTCAGCGAGCGTGAGGATTTGCGCGTGACGTTTCCGGACTCACCTGCCGTCCGGGCTGAACGATCGTTCGATTTGATCACGCATGTGCGTGACCGTCCGGGGCACGATCGCCGCTATGCTATCGATTGCCGCAAAGCGAAGTGCGAGTTGGGCTACACGCCGAAGCGCAATCTCGCCCAGGGGCTGCGCACGACGCTCGACTGGTACTTGGCCAACACGAACTGGTGGAAGGCGCTTCTCGGCAAGGACTACGCCGTGTGGCTGGCGAAGAACTACCCTCGAGCCTAGCTTGCGGTCCGTCCTTCGGTGGGGCGAACAACGAGTACCATCATCACGTTGTTCCCTAGGGTACACTTTGACAAGCATTGACCGGCCGACGGGGTTGTCAGTATCGCGGCGACTCCATACAATCCAACCCATTGATGATTCTTAAGCCATTGTTTTGCCGCTAGAAACTCCATGCCGGGCGGGTGGCGAAGTGGTTGTCGCAGCGGTCCGCGGGAATGTTGTATTTACAGGAGATGGAAGTTATGGGGCCGATATCTGCCTGCGGCACCAATCGTATGGTGACGGACGCATGACGCGTCCTGTTGCGGCATCGCCTTTACTAATGATTGCGCGAATTTCCCCAAGTCGTCGATATGCAAAATAGGTCCATCGGCGCTTTGCTGTTGTGGTTGTCGATGGGTGTGGCTGCGACTGCGCAAACTCCGACCGCTGAGCAACTCAATGCCCTCAAGAATCTTCCTCCGGATCAACAGAATTCCTTGTTGCAGAGCGTTCTGGGGACGACCGACGGCACGGGCAAGAAAACGGATCCCAAACTCAGTACGCCGGAAACTGTGCAGCCGAGATCGGATTCTGCCGACCGATTCGGTCAGTACACGGGCCAGAAGACGGTCGATGGACGCAACCTTCGTCTGCCAGGTGAAGACCCCGAACTTCGCCCTGACGACATGGTATTGATCGAGCTCATTGCGATCGAGCAGGATAAAAACGCGAGCCGCACTAGAAACTCAAACGGGAACGACAGAGCAGCAACGGACGGAAATGCTGCTGGTGAGCGCGCGGGTGCCGCCAGGGATTCGAGCAATGGCGCTCGCGACAACGTGGCCAATGCCGAGCTTGCTGAAAGCTATTACCGTAACCCGTTGCTCGATAAACCCAAAACGGATTATGAGAAGCAGCAGATCGAAGAATTTCGCAACCGCATACTCAAGAACAATCCATATCGGCTCAACCGCTTTGGCGTACTCGAGATTCCCGGTCTGCCCTCCATGCCACTCGCGGGGCTGACCGCGAGTGAAGCGACCAATCGTTTGAGTGCCGATCGGGATTTTCGCGATTTTAGAGTCAAGATCACGCTGCTGCGCCTGAAGGATTTCGGTGAGAGCGCGCTGAAACCATTTGGGTACGACTTGTTCGAGGGCTCTCCTAGTACCTTTGCGCCGGTTTCGGATATTCAGGTGCCGATCGACTACGAGGTGGGTCCCGGCGATACGCTCGAGATCCAACTCTACGGCAATGAGCATGCATCATATTCGTTGACGGTCGGTCGCGACGGGCAGGTCAATTTCCCCAAGCTTGGTCCCATCATGGTCAGCGGCCTATCATTTGACGCCGCACGCGCGACGATCGAGCGCCGTGTCACCCAGCAGCTTATCGGCAGCCGGGTCAGCCTGACCATGGGCCACTTGCGATCCATCCGGGTGTTTGTTCTAGGGGAAGCCGATAGGCCGGGTTCCTATACCGTCAGTGGCTTGTCGACCATGACGAACGCTCTGTTCGTCAGCGGCGGTGTCAAGAAGATCGGATCATTGCGCAATATCGAACTCAAGCGCAATGGTCGACTTGTTACCGTCCTTGATCTCTACGATCTTCTGCTTCGCGGCGATACCAGCGGCGACCGTCAGCTCATGCCCGGGGATGTAATATTTATCCCACCCATCGGCAGGACAATCTCAGTCGACGGTGCGGTGCGACGTCCTGCCATATATGAATTGAAAGGCGAGAAAACGGTCGCCCAGGCCATCGACATTGCGGGCGGACTCCTGCCCGACTCCGACGAAAAACTGGTGCAATTGGAGCGCATTCTGCCGTCGCGTTTGCACGAAATGCACGATATCGATTTGACGTCCAATCTCGGCCGAGCGATCGAGTTGAGCAACGGCGACAAACTGCGCGTGCCGCAGATTCGCCCCACCCTCGAGAATTCAGTAACGCTTACGGGATTCGTGTTCAGGCCAGGAGCGTTCGAATACCGCCCGGGACTGCGGTTATCGGATGTTTTGGGTAGCTTTGATGAATTGCGGCCCAACGCCGACCGTCACTACATCATGATTCGTCGTGAAGTACCCCCGGAGGAAAGAATCCAGGTGATTTCTGCGGATCTGGACCGTGTGCTTGGTGCCCGCGGTACCGTGGCCGACCCCGAATTGAAACCGCGCGATCAGATCTTTGTCTTTGATTTATCCGCAAGCCGCGAACGCATCGTCGCCCCGGTCATTCGAGATCTCGAGTTGCAGGCCGCGCCCGACCGACCTGCGCAATTGGTTAGCATCGATGGAAGGGTGAAAGCACCCGGACGTTACCCTCTGGAACCGACGATGCGCGTCAGCGATTTGATTCGTGCCGGCGGTAGCCTGGAGGACGCCGCGTACGACGGCGAAGCCGAATTGACGCGCTACGAGGTATTCGAAGGGAAGGCGCGCGAGACAGCGTTGATCCCGGTGAATCTTGCGGCGATTCGCGGCGGCGTACCGGGCGCCGATGTCCCCCTGAAGCCTTATGACATATTGCTGATCAAGCCAACTCCCATGTGGGATGATCCAGGTACCATCGTTCTTGCGGGAGAGGTGCGGTTTCCGGGTAAGTACCCTATACGTCGCGCGGAGACCCTATATTCAGTGTTGCAACGAGCTGGCGGCTTCACGGACTTGGCGTTTGAAGAAGGGGCGGTGTTCATCCGCGAGGAACTCAAACAAAGGGAACGAGAGCAACTCGAGCTATTGACGAACCGCATGCAGAGCGATTTGGCCTCATTGTCACTGGAGGCTATTGCAAGTGGCGTCGCAACAGCGAGTTCAAATGCCGCGGGAAGCGCAACATCCAGCATAGCGATTGGCCAGCAGCTGGTCTCGCAACTGCGGGAGACCAAACCGGTGGGTAGACTCGTTATCGATATCCACAAAGTAATGCAGGGACCCCCGGGCGCATCGGGAGATGTGGTGGTCCGCGACGGCGATAAACTGCTCGTTCCCAAGAAAACCCAGGAAATTACGATTCTGGGGGAAGTGCAGAGTCCGACGTCTCACGTATTTGCGGTCGGATTAACGCGAGACGACTACATCTCTAAGAGCGGTGGTATCACGCAAAAGGCGGATCGAAAGCGCATATATGTCGTTCGGGCCAACGGTGACGTGATATCGGGGGAGCGAACGGGTTGGTTTAGACGGCGGCAATCCATCGATATACATCCGGGCGACACAATTGTCGTGCCGCTTGATACGGAACGAGTGAGAGCCCTGCCGTTGTGGCAGGCTGTTACGACGATCATTTACAATTTGGCTGTGGCGCTCCTCGCGGTTCGAAGCGCTTGAGGCCGCCAGTGTCATGGCAACTGCTGATGATCAGTTGGACTGCTAGTCAGTCAAGCGGACAATGCCAAGTGTGAATACCGACGTGATTTCCAATCAGGAGCGCGAAATTACTTTCTGGGACCTTTTCGCTCGACTTTGGCAACGTCGTTGGTGGATCTGCGCAAGCACCCTGTTTTTCACGATCGTTCTTACCGCAACTGCATTTTTGATGACACCCATGTATCGGGCCACTTCTGTGTTGGTTCCAGCGGGTGCAGAGCGCAATAGAATGGGTTCGCTAAGTTCGGCGCTCGGGCAATTGGGGGGATTGGCGTCGCTTGCGGGCATTAATGTGGGTTCCGGAGATATTGAGATAGAAGAGGCCCTTGCGGTTCTGCGCTCACGGGAGTTTACGGAACGCTTTATTGCAGATAAAAACCTCATGCCGAAATTGTATTCCCGCAAATGGAACAGCGAGCGGAACATGTGGAATGTTCCTGAAAAGAATCAGCCTACCTCGGCTGATGCCTACAAATACTTTGATAAGCGAATTCGTCAGATTAATCGCGATAAGAAGACTGGCTTGGTAACGATACAGATTGACTGGGAAAACCGAGATGAAGCGGCCAGTTGGTGTAACGTGATTGTTGAGAGAATCAACTCTGAGATGCGTACTCGAGCAATCAACCAGGCAGAGGCGTATCTTGGCTTCTTGACGCAGGAGTTGGCAAAAACTACCGATATAGGGACGAGAGATGCCATCAATCGGCTGGTCGAGTCGCAGATAAAGCAGAGAATGTTTGCATCGGTAACGCAGCAGTACGCATTCCGCGTCGTGGATCGAGCTATGCCGCCGGACGCAAAAGACCGACAAAGTCCAAAAAAGGCGGTCTTCTTGCTATTGGGTCTGATTCTGGGCGTGGCCGTGGGGTGCTTCGCTGCTGTGGTTGGACCTCCGCGGCAAGCGGGATAGCAGCGTTGTAAATGATTTCAGCTGACGTCCTGCAAATGCCGCGTCGCCACTCACTGGCCGGTATTCCGTCGGTGCTGTTCATTGCGTCCATGGCGACGCTAGTCCAGTCGTTCGTTGCGATTAAACTTATATTGCTTACTCTGTTTCTAATTGCCGCAGTGGTCGAAGGCGCGTTCCGACGGACGATTCGCGTTTACCCGAGACTGATTTGCTTCTACCTGACGATCGGGATCGCGGGAATCGTATGGGCCTTTGTCGGCTTGCTCAACCCGGGATCGTATTTTGAAGGCGTAACCGATGCCCTGAGGCTGTACACAATTTGGAGTGCGGCATACGTCTTGATCTATACGCTTCTGAGGTCCCAATTATCACTGCAGCATATACACAGAGCATTCGTAGTCGCTGGCATTTTGATTTCTCTGATCAATGTTGCGGGTGTGCTGGATCAAGTCGGGGAATTGAATATTTTCTCTGATAGTGTGCGTGAAGAATTGAATATGAAAATTGGGATATTGGACGGCTATATCCAAATAACGAGCAAAAACATCGGACCCCTGTTTTTTGTGGTTCCCTATCTAATTTCGCTGCAGGTCCGCACCGATTTCATAGAATCCAAATCTCTCTGGACAAAACTGTCTCTTGTGCTCAGTTTGATTACCACGGTTATCTCCGGCCGCCGCGCACTATTTTTAGTCGTGGCGCTTACGCCGTGCCTAATTCTAGTCATTTCTGCCCTGATCGGTAATTTCGGACTAATAAAGGCGGGAGTACGCCGGATTTTCCTTGGTTACACAATTCTGTTGGCGGTTGGAATCGGCATCATATCGGTTCAGCCCAAATTTGCCCCGGATTCACTGTACGTGCAGTACTTTGAAGAGGCTTTTTCGACGACAGACGAACGAACTATTCAAAAGCCTTATCTCATCGAAGGATTCATGAGGAGCCCGATCATCGGGTTGGGCTTTGGAGCGGCCGTTGGTTACCAAAGAAACGCCGAGCGGCCGTGGATTTACGAACTAACTTACTATCAATTGCTTCTCAACGCGGGGCTGCTTGGAGCGGCGACCATGGGCGCTCTTCTGCTTGTTTACGCTGCAATTATCATGAGGATTTTTCGGCTTTACAAGCCTGGATCGGCTATCCCATTTGGCTTGGCCGTTGGGGTCGTTGGTCTTCTCCTTGGAGCAATTTCGAATCCGTATCTCGGATCATTTGATCTCCTCTTCTTCATTGGATTATTGCCATATCTATCGACATTTCGCCGCGGTTTCGCTGAACGCGAAAGTGGCAGATGAATGTCGAGGACATTATGGCCGTAGTCGTAAGCTATAACGGCCGGGAAGCAACCAGGCGGACAATACTTGCGCTTTTGGGACAGGTTGGACACATACACGTCGTCGACAACGGCTCAGAAGCGGATTCGCTTGAAATACTCGATTCGCTGGCGCGTGAAAATGAGATAACCATTGAACGACTAGGAAAGAATTGCGGCGTGGGCCACGCACTGAATCTCGGGGTGGCGCACGCAAAGAAGATCGGTTGCTCGTGGCTACTGACCATGGATCAGGATAGCACCGTCGACAACGGGTTAGTAAAGGCGTATCAGTCGGCGGATCTACTCGATCACCGAGTGGCCTCATTGTCGCCAAGAATCTCAAAAAAAAGATCCTATGCTGATCCGGAGTGTTTCGATATCGATTCTGCCATTACATCGGGCAACCTGGTGCGTGTTGGCGTGTTCGAAAAAATTGGACTCTATGACGAGGGATTCTTCATTGATTGCATCGATTTCGATTTCTCGCTGCGTCTGCGGCGAGCCGGTTACAGGTTGTTGCTCGTTCAAAATGCAAAAATGCAACATCAGTTGGGCGAGCCAACATATTTGCCGACGTATTTGACGAAGTTCTACGCGCGGCATTCGTCAGTGCGACGTTATTACATGACGAGGAATTACTTGTATTTAACGGAGCGATATTTGCTTCGATTTCCTGGTTTCATTATTAAATTGGGTATACTTCGTATCCTGCTTTTTGTGCTTATATTTTTTCTTGACCGTAATCCGCTTGCCAGCTACTGCGCGATTGCAAGAGGATTACGCGACTATGTTGCGCGTAGAGACGGCGCTTACCCCGGCGCGCCGCGGTAAATACGCGAGCTGTTCACGCAATCACCCTGAACTACCGCCGATTGCTCGTGAAACGTATGCGTGAATCCCCGCGAAACGAATTAGACTCGAGAGGTACCTGTGATAAACGCTATTAAGGCAATATTGGCGTCTGAAGGGGCGAGTGGGCTGGTTCGAGTAGTCTGCGAAAGAATCGTTGCGCGGCCAATTCCGGCATTTGACGTGTGTAAACCATTCTTGGATGGCACCGTCGGGCTGGAGATTGGCGGACCAAGCGGCATTTTTCGCCGACGCCGCCTTTTCCCCGTCTACTCCATGGCTGCGCGCATCGACAATTGTAACTTTGGCAATAGGACAGTATGGGAAGGCGAGATTGCAACAGGGGCGACATTCAATTACGACAAACGCCACGCCCCCGGCAATCAGTTTGTAGTTGAAGCAACGGATCTGGGCATTTTCACCACAGAATCCTACAGTTTCGTTTTATCGTCTCACGTACTGGAGCATGTGGCCAATCCTGTGCTGGCACTTACGGAGTGGGTGCGCGTTCTTAATGTTGAGGGCATCCTAGTCTTGGTCGTTCCGCACAGAGAAGGTACATTCGATCGTCGAAGGCCCGTTACAACCTTGGAGCATCTGATATCGGATTTTGAGAGAAAGACATCGGAAGGCGACATGACCCATGCGCCTGAGATATTGAGACTTCACGATTTAGCTCGCGATCCCAATGCCGGGGACTTTCAGGCTTTCAAGCTGCGGACCGCGGACAACGTACACAACCGATGTCTACATCATCACGTCTTTGATACATCCCTTGCGGTGCGATTGATACATTTCGTTGGTCTTCAGTTGCTCGCTGTTGATGCGGTCAGACCTCACCACATTTTTGTTGTGGCGCAGAAACTTGGTCATAGTCTGAGTCCAAACAACGATCCATTTCTGGGCCAACAGGCTTTGCACCTCTCGGCCAGCCCGTTTCTGTCCGACAGGCTTTGAAGTGTTAGCCGCGAATCGTTGGACGCAAAAGTATGGACGACCCCTCAGCCTGGGATCTATGCGGAGCGAGGCGGTTCGCGTCGTCGCTAGGCGGAGATTTATCGTCTACACTACGGCGATTCTATGATACTACTGACACTAAACTTCTTCATGAGCCTATCGCTTCGAATCATTCGGCAGCGTTGTCAACCAATCGTGCCGTGTCTGTAGTGTCTGGGGCGAGGGAGGCCGAACGCTATCCCCCGCACAACGGGCACATAGTTGCACCGCGCCTCGTGCGCAACACGGTTTTCAATCTTGCCGGGCAAGGCGTACCCCTGCTTGCAGCATTCTTTGCGATCCCGTACCTGGTTCGCGGATTGGGCACCGATCGTTTTGGTGTGGTGACGCTGGCGTGGGTTTTGATTGGATACTTCAGTGTATTTGATCTCGGGTTCGGTCGAGCGCTCACCCAGGTCGTAGCGGCAAAGTTGAGTGATTCGGCGGAATTGCGCGCTCCGTCACTTGTCTGGCCAGCGTTGGGCCTCACCCTCTTGCTGGGGATCGTGGGGGCGTTGTTGCTCAGTGCCATAGCTCCGATACTCGTCTATTCGGTTCTAAAGATACCGAAAAGCCTGCAGGCCGAGACGCTTAATTCTTTCTACGTACTTGCAACGGCGCTCCCGTTCGTCGTTGTCACTGCTGGTCTGGTCGGAATACTTTCCGCGTTCCATCGCTTTGGCGTCCTGAATGCCATTCGAGCGCCAATGGGGATATACACTTTTCTAGCTCCACTTACCGTGCTGCCTTTTTCTCACAGTCTTGTGTACGTCATGATGATTCTTGCGATTGGTCGCATTCTAGCATTTGGAGCACATGTGGCCGCATGCCGCGCGGTTATGCCACCATTGCTGTACCAATCTTTTATGGATTTCGCGAGTGTGCGACCCCTTTTTCGCTTTGGTTTTTGGATGACTGTAACGAACATTGTCGGGCCCATGATGGTGTATGTGGACCGATTCGTCATCGGAGGTATCATTTCGATAGCGGCAGTTTCTTATTACGCCACTCCTTACGAAATGACGATAAAATTGCTGATCGTTCCCGCCGCCGTAATCAGCGTTCTTTTTCCGGCGTTTGCGGCCAGCTACCGGCGCGACCTTGGAAGGGTTGTTCGATTGTTTGTTAAAGCAACGAAATACATCGCGCTGATGTTGTTTCCTGCCATCCTTGTTGTAATAGCCTTTGCGAATGAAGGACTCCGATGGTGGCTCGGCGACGAATTCGCGCTTCACAGCACACCGGTTCTTCAGTGGCTGACGATTGGAGTATTCATCAACAGTATTGCGCAGGTGTTTTTTACGCTGCTCCAAGGCATTGGGAGACCTGATCTCAGCGCGAAATTGCATATGGCTGAGTTACCCCTTTACATTATCGTTCTCTTTTGGTCGGTTAATAATTATGGTGTACTGGGCGCTGCGGTCGCATGGTCGGCTCGCGTCGCGGTTGATGCGATCTTGCTGTTATGGCTCGCTACGCGCTCTCTTGGCGAGGTTGGTCTATTCCGCCGCACGGTCGCCGGACTTATGCTGCCTCTCTGTGCACTTTCGTTGCCACTCCTTTCCACGCGGCTTACTTATCGTTTGGTGACGGTTGGGGTGACCCTGATCGTATTCTTGATTGTCGGATGGACCGGGGTATTGGCCGAGGACGAGCGAGCAAGAATCAAAGCCTGGATTTTCGGATGATAAGCCTCGCGGGAACTCCCGATACTGCGATGATCGATCAGCCTTGGCCCGCCGGGGAACTCGAGTCACTCGACCATTGTCCCTACTGCGGTTCGTTTGATCGGCACATCGCTCATCGCGATGTGCAGGATTGGTCTTTCTATAACGCTCCCGGTAAGTGGACGTACTGGGGTTGCAACCAGTGTAATTCGCTCTATCTGAGTCCGCGTCCTTCTCGCAGGTCCGTGAGTCTAGCTTACAAGTCTTACTATACCCACCGCATCGATAGGCGTGAGCCGCTTCGGCATCGTATCCGTGAAAGATTCAGAAACGAATATTGGTCAATTTGGCTTGGTGCGGACTTTCGCCCGCGCATTCACCTGCCTCGGTGGTTGCGCTGGATTCTTCGTCCTCTGAAATCGCAATTGTCAGAACCATTTGTGCTCCAAGAGCTCGCGAGGATGCCGGTGGGCCGCTTGATGGATATCGGTTGCGGCAGCGGGAACTTACTTCGGCTGGCCAAGGGACTTGGCTGGAAGGCCGTCGGCCTCGAGGTTGATGGCGCCGCTGTTCAGGCCGCCCGGGCTCGCGGGCTTGACGTCATAGAGGGCTCCTATTCCCGTCTCGCTGAGTATCAGGGCGAATGGGACTGCATCATTTGTTCGCACGTTCTGGAACACGTTCACGAACCTGTTGAGATGCTCGCTGACGTGGCGACAGCCCTCAGACCGGGCGGCATATTGTTGCTGTCTTCACCGAACGCAACCAGCCGGGTGCGTGCCCATTTCGGCGACGACTGGCGCGGTCTGGAGGCGCCTCGACATCTCAGCATCCCCTCGCTGCGGCAGCTTAAAGCCAATCTCAGTGACATCGGCTTCTGTACACGACAGGTGCTTCAGCGGCCCATCGCCACGGCTATTGAGTCCGCACGCATTCAGCGGCGCAGCACTCGGGTCACACGCCGCGATCTCACGGTGGAGCGGATGCTCTCCAATCGCATTGTGTTTTCGTCTGGAGATGACTACGACTTTCTGGAATTGGTGTGCGTAAAAGGAGCCGATCTTGCAGCCACTCCTCTGGCAGTCAGGTTATCGTCGACCGACTATGTAAAAGAGTAGTACCAGCGATAGAATTGCTCAACTTACCAATCGCTAGATACCTACCCATGGTTTTGGCCAGGCCCAATTTTTTGTTTATTACCGTCGTCTATAACAATTTCGTAGACACGGAAGATTTTTGCCGATCTCTACGCCTACAAGATCGAGCAGCGCAATTCGACCTACGTTGTATTATTGTCGATAACTCTACGGACTTGACAGAGTCCGCAAGGGTATTGTCGCTGGCGGAAAAATACGATTTTGTGTCTATTCTCAGGCCTGGCGAAAATACCGGCTACTTTGGCGGGCTAAACTATGCTCTCGAGCGCAACGATTGTTCCAACTTTAGTTGCGTAGCTGTATGTAACAATGATCTTGAATTTTCCGCGGAATTCTGCATTACATTCGCAGAATCGCGATTTAGCGACGACACCTTTGTTGTGTGTCCGAATATTGTTACCTCCGACGGGGTTCATCAAAATCCTCACGTCCTCCGGCCATTGTCGCGCATCGCGAGAGCCAGGCTGGACATATACTTTTCTCATTATTATATTGCGGCCATTCTGAATTCAGTGCAGCGGGCGATCAGCCGCGTCATGCCACGCGGACTTGGCAGTAGAGATGTGAAACCATCTGGTTTTATCCACATGGGAATCGGCGCTTGCTATCTCCTACTGCCGCAATTCTTCGCGCACTTCTCAAAACTGCATTACCCGTTTTTCCTATACGGGGAAGAGGCCTTTCTATCCGCGCAAGTTCATCGGGGTGGAGGGCGGCTGTTTTATTGCTCGACTTTGAATCTTCGGCACAAAGAGAGAGCGACCGTATCCAAGATACCGGCTAAAGTGGCCTATGAGTACGCACGCTCGGGGTACCGTACATACAGGAATTTTTATTGACGTGAATAGTCGTCTCAATACGCTTTTAATAACCGATGGAATCGCGTCAATGCTGTGCAGCGATCGTTGCTGACTACGGTCAATGCGATTGACATGGAGAGTTAACTAGCTCATGTGTGGTATTGCTGGTGTGGTCGGCCTAGATTCCGACTTTGCTTCTCGAATTGACGTGGCACGCGCGGCACTCAGGCGCCGGGGACCTGACGATATCGGTCTGTGGCAGTCCGAAAATCGTAATGTCGCGTTGGCAAACGTTCGACTTTCCATCTTGGACACGTCCTACGCAGGTCACCTGCCGATGACCTCCAACGATGGCAACATTGTCATGGTCTACAACGGCGAGATCTACAACTTTCGCGAGCTCAGAAGCGAGCTGGAAGCCAAAGGGGAAATCTTTGTCGGACACTCGGATTCCGAGGTCCTCGTCAAACTTTTTGCGCGATATGGCACGGACTGTTTTGCGCGGCTGAATGGAATTTTTGCAGCAGCGTTCTGGGATAGGTCTGCCGAAACCCTTTGGCTGGTGCGCGACCCTATGGGAGTGAAGCCACTTTATTTTGCGCAGCTCGAGGGTTCGCTGGTCTTTGCAAGCGAAATCAAAGCCCTGTTGCGATCCGGTTGGATAACCCCCCGGTTGAACCCTCGCGCGGTCATGTTTCACCTTGGGTATCTGTGGTCCCCCGGCGAAGCGACGATCGTCCAAGGCGTCCGCAAATTGTTGCCGGGCCATGCGCTCGAGTTCCGGCGCGGGCAAATCACAAAGGAATGGTGCTATCGCGATCTCGCATTTCGCCCCGATCATTCTCTAACTGATCCAGTTGTGGCGGCATCCAAGGTGGCCGAAACTGTAGGCGAGGCGGTCCGGCGCCAAATGGTTGCTGACGTTCCACTTGGTGCGTTTCTGTCCGGCGGTCTCGACTCTTCGGCAGTTGTGGCGTTCGCCACTCGTGAACTTGGGGCCGCGTCACGGCTCCAGTGCTTCAGCATCGAGGTTACTGACGAGTCTACCTCGGCCGAGGGTTTTGCCGACGACCTTCCTTATGCCAAAAGAGTTGCCAAACATCTTGATGTCGACCTCCATGTGGTTCGCGTCGGTAGCGAAATGATGGACCGATTGCCTGAGATGATCTATCTGCTGGACGAGCCGACGCCCGATCCCGCCGCGCTGAACGCGCTATTTATCTCTGAGCTGGCCCGCGCACAGGGGATAAAGGTATTGCTTTCCGGGGCAGGAGGGGATGATATTTTTTCGGGTTACAGGCGTCATTTTGCATTGAGCCAGGAACATTGGTGGGCGGACTGGCTGCAGCCGATGCGGCAAGGCTTAGCTACTTTGGCTGGGTCGTTACCAGTTAGTAGTCCACTTGGTCGCCGTATTGCCAAGGCATTTCAACATGCGGGCCAAGACAGGGAGCACCGGCTTGCAGGTTACTTCTTTTGGTTGAATTCATTCGATGTCTTGCGATTGCTGACTCCCGAGTTTCGGTCTGATCTCGATGAGGAGGCTTTGTATGCGCCACTATTGGCGACCTTGGCTCGATTACCGGTTGAGACCGAGCCCCTGAATCGTATGTTGTATCTGGAATGTAAGCATTTCCTGGCTGATCACAATCTCAATTACACAGACAAAATGGGCATGGCAGCCGGGGTAGAGGTGCGCGTGCCCTTGCTTGACTTGGAGTTAGTGCAATTGGCCGGATCACTGCCGACCAATATGAAACAGCGAGGAACGGAAGGGAAATGGATTTTCAAAAAAGCGATGGAACCTTATCTGCCACGTGATGTGATTTATCGGCCAAAGACCGGGTTTGGCGTGCCTTTGCGCAAATGGTTGCAAGGGGTACTGAAACCGTTGGTGGAGGACGTGCTTTCTGCAAATAGCCTGCAGCAACGGGGGGTGTTTGACTCCGTCGCTGTGCGTCAGTTGATTGATGCCGACCGCGCAGGCAAGGTGGATGCGTCCTACACTATCTTTGGCTTGGTGTGCCTTGAACTGTGGTGTAGGCAGTACCTAGATGGGGCTTATGCCGTTGATCCGGACCTGACTCTCCACCTTTGATAAATTGCCAGCGATCTGACAAGACCCATTCAATTTTCTGAAGATCCAACAGACTTTCATGCGACAAATTGTCCAACATATGGATACAGGTCTGACCGAACTGCTCGAAGCGCCCCAACCTTCGGTTCAGGCGGGAACAATATTAATCCAGACGACTCGCAGCCTTATTTCGGCGGGGACCGAACGCATGCTGGTCGATTTCGGCAAAGCCTCGATGTTGGAGAAGGCACGCCAGCAGCCAGACAGAGTGAAGATGGTGCTGGAAAAGATCCAAAGCGACGGGTTGATGACCACGATTGAAGCTGTTCAGTCCAAGCTCGCGCAGCCTTTGCCGCTGGGATATTGCAATGTCGGTGTAGTGACCGAAGTAGGTGTAGGTGTGGAAGACCTCAAGGTGCGCGACCGCGTTGTGTCCAATGGCCCCCATGCCGATATCGTGAGAGTGCCCAAGCATCTTTGCGCCCGCATACCGGATGCTGTGGACGACGAATCCGCCGCGTTTGTGGTCGTGTCCGCCATCGGCTTGCAGGGCATTCGGTTGTCGCAACCCACGTTGGGCGAGGCGTTTGTGGTCACGGGGGTGGGCTTGATTGGTCTGTTGACAGTGCAACTGCTGCGTGCCCACGGCTGTCGCGTACTGGCCATTGACTTCGACGAAGCCAAGCTTGCACTGGCCCGCCAGTACGGCGCCGCAACCTGCAACCTCAGCCGGGGTGAAGACCCGGTCGCCGCGGGTATGGCCTTCAGCCGGGGGCTGGGTGTGGATGGCGTGATCATCACCGCCTCCACCAAGTCCGCTGATCCCGTCACGCAAGCCGCACGCATGAGCCGCAAGCGCGGGCGTATCGTTCTGGTTGGCGTGACCGGGCTGGAGCTAAACCGGGCGGATTTTTATGAGAAGGAGCTGACGTTCCAGGTCTCTTGCTCCTACGGACCAGGCCGATATGACCCCAACTATGAAGATAAGGGCTGGGACTACCCGTTTGGCTTTGTGCGCTGGACGGAGCGGCGAAACTTTGAGGCCGTGCTCGACATGCTGGCTGGCGGCCAACTTGATGTGAAGCCGCTCATCACAAACCGCTTTGCGTTTGAAGACGCGCCGCAGGCCTACCAGACCCTCGCCGACGACAGGAGCAGTCTGGGTATCCTGCTGCAATACACCTCGCCGATGGCGCAGCGTACTGTGCGCAGAGTGACGCTGATGCCCGTCATCGGTTTTGACTTACGGCGTCCCGTGTTGGGCTTCATTGGCGCCGGCAATTACGCTTCTCGCATACTGATTCCGGCATTTAAGGCGGCGGGGGCGCAGCTCCACACCATCGTCACGGCGGGCGGCATCAATGGCGTGATTCACGGTAAAAAGGCTGGCTTCGCCGAGACCTCGACCGACGTCGACGCCATGTTGGCCATGCCTGCCATCAACACGGTGGTCATCGTCACGCGCCACGATACACATGCCCACTTTGTGGCCCGAGCGCTGAAGGTTGGAAAGAACGCATTTGTGGAAAAGCCGCTCGCCATCAACCATGCCGAGGTAGTCGATGTGCAAGCCGCTTATGCCGACGCACAGCGGTCTGCTGGGCCGAGCGGTGCTGGGCCGCAATTAATGGTCGGATTCAACCGCCGGTTTTCGCCGCATGTGCAAAAAATGAAAGCCTTGCTCCAGGCGGTGAAGGAACCCAAGTCGTTCCTTATGACCATGAACGCTGGTGCTGTTCCAGCCAATCATTGGACCCAGGATAACGCCGTGGGTGGGGGCCGCATCATTGGCGAGGCCTGCCACTTTATTGATCTGATGCGCTATCTGGCAGGTGCCCCAGTTGTGTCCATTCAGGCGCGCCGCATGGGCGATGCGCCGGGTGTGGCAATCTCCGAAGACAAGGCGTCCATCACCCTGGGTTTTGAAGATGGCTCTTTCGGCACTATCCTGTACCTGGCCAATGGTGCTGCCAATTTCCCGAAAGAGCGCATCGAAGTGTTCACGGCGGGCCGCATTTTGCAATTGGACAACTTCCGCAAGCTCAAGGGCTACGGCTGGCCGGGTTTCCGCAAGCTCAACCTATGGAAGCAGGACAAAGGCCAAAAAGCATGCACAGCGGCATTCCTGCGAGCCGTTGAGAACGGCGTGCCAGCCATTCCGCCGGAAGAGATTTTTGAGGTGGCACGGGTAACCATCGACGTGGCGGATCAGTTGCGCCAGCAATGACGGCATCCATGACGAAGGTCGGCACGGCGCTGGCGCTGGGTTTGCCTAATATCGCCCGTGTGGTGTCTTACCGCGTTGGCGTCAAGCTGGGATTGAACCCTGTGCGCCGACTGCAGGCGGCAACGCCGCAAGGGCCGTTTTTTCAAGCGACGGCGTTACGGGCGCTACAGTTACAGCCCGCTGCGGGATGGCAGACTTCGGCGCAGTTATTCAGCCGGTGGCTGCTTGTAGTGACGGCTCAGCCACCGGACTGGCTGGCCAATCCATTCAATGGCCAGCGCGTGGTTTCGCCCGAGCGCGGGTGGTGGCAGATTCCCGACTTTGATCCCGCCGTGGGCGACATCAAACTAATTTGGGAACTCTCCCGCATGGACTGGGTGCTGACTTTCGCCCAGCGCGCGCGCAACGGAGATGACGAAGCCCTAGCGCGACTCAATCACTGGTTAGCCGACTGGTGTATCCACAACCCGCCTTACCGTGGCCCCAACTGGAAGTCTGGGCAAGAGGCTTCCATTCGTGTCATGCAGCTAGGTATGGCCGCGCTCTTGCTGGGGCAGGCCGAGACGCCGACGCCGGGTCTGCGTGACTTGGTTCATCTGCATTTGCAGCGCATTGCACCCACTTTGCAATACGCGATAGCGCAAGACAACAACCACGCCACCTCGGAAGCGGCCGCACTATTTATTGGTGGCGGTTGGCTCACGGCGCTGGGGATAGTGGGGGGAGTGAATTGGCTAAATTCTGGCCGCCACTGGCTGGAGATTTGCGCTGCTCGGTTGATTGGGCCGGATGGCAGTTTCAGCCAGTATTCGCTCAATTATCACCGCCTGATGCTGGACACCTTTTGCATGGCGGAGGTGTGGCGCCGTCATGGGGATCTACCGCCGTTTTCCGCGTCCTGGTATGAAAGGGCGAAGGCGGCTACCGAGTGGCTTCGCCACATGGTTAGCCCGCTTAATGGGGATGGACCCAATGTCGGTGCCAACGACGGCGCCCGGTTGCTACAACTATCCGATACCGCATACCGTGATTACCGCCCCAGCGTGCAACTGGCCATGGCATTATTTGCAAACCAGTGCGCTTACGCGCAAGACGGTCCGTGGAATCACTCACTGCGCTGGTTGGGTGTGTCGGTCCCGCAGGTGCCGGCCTCGCAACTGGGCAGTCGCGTGGCCGATGACGGCGGGTTTGCCGTGCTGCGGCGCGGTCCAGCCGTAGTCATGCTACGCTACCCGCGCTTTCGCTTTCGGCCCAGCCAAGCCGATGTCCTTCATCTGGATCTGTGGCTGGACGGCGACAACCTGCTCCGCGATGCCGGTACCTACAGCTACAACACCGACCCGCAGTGGCTGAAATATTTCGGTGGCACTGCTAGCCACAACACCGTGCAGTTTGATGACCGCGACCAGATGCCGCGTCTAAGTCGCTTCTTGTTTGGCGACTGGCTGAAGACATCGTTTATTGAGCCACTGATGGAGGACGCGCAGGAGACTTCCTTTGCAGCTGGTTACTGCGATGGCCACAGGGCAAGCCACCGGCGGCGCGTCAGAATGAGCGATGTGCACCTGCTGGTGGAAGACGAGGTGGCGAATTTTGCGCGCAAGGCGGTGTTGCGATGGCGAGTGGCGCCTGGCGAGTGGCGACTGGAAGGGGAGAGACTGACGAATGGTATGCACGTGCTCACTGTCAAGGCCAGCATGCCTATTATCCGCTGCGTTGTCGTGGAGGGCTGGGAGTCGCGCCATTATCTGGAAAAAACCCGAGTGCCGGTGGTGGAGATCGAAGTTCACCAACCGGGCACCTTGACGACGGAGTATCGCTGGACCGCATGAGGGTTCTTTATTTCCATCAACATTTTTCAACACCGGAGGGCTCGACCGGGACTCGCTCGTATGAAATGTCGCGCCGGCTTGTGGCCCGCGGCCATCAGGTCACCATGGTATGCGGCAGCTATGGCGGAGGAAAAACCGGACTGACCATGCGCTTCGCCCAGGGGCGCCGCCGCGGCGAAGTAGACGGCATCGATATCATCGAACTTGATCTGGCGTATTCGAATCACGATGGCTTTTTCAAACGTACCCGGTCCTTTCTGACGTTTGCTGCGCGAAGCATCGGCCTCGCGTTCACCGAGACGTATGACGTCTTGTTTGCTACCACTACGCCGCTGACTGCGGGCATTCCCGGTGTCTTCGCGCGCTGGTTGCGCGGCAAGCCGTTTGTTTTTGAGGTGCGTGACCTGTGGCCCGAGTTGCCCCGGGCCATGGGTGCTATTCGCAACCCGCTGGCGCTGTACGCCATGTCAGCGCTGGAGTGGGGAAGCTACCACTCGGCCAACCGGCTAATCGGCCTGTCACCCGGTATTGTGGAAGGCATTGCGCGCCGCGGCATACCGCGCGAATGCATTGCGCTTGTGCCCAACGGGTGTGACCTGGACATTTTTGCCGGAACGGTGGAGCCCTGGCGTCCGGCGCACGTGCAGGCGACTGATCTGTTGGCAGTGTTTGCCGGTACGCTCGGCATGGCCAACGGCCTGGATGCCGTACTGGATGCCGCCGAGGAACTCAAGCGCCGAGGGCGCAATGACATCAAGCTGTTGCTGATCGGCCAAGGCAAGCTGAAAGCCGGTCTGCAAGCACGCGCTCGGCGCGAAGACCTGGACAATGTGGTTTTTCACGAGCCCGTCAATAAGTTGCGCCTGGCCGGATTGATGGCAGCGACAGACGTGGGATTACAGATATTGGCGAACGTACCCGCCTTTTATTACGGAACTTCACCAAACAAGTTTTTTGACTACCTCGCGGCCGGCCTGCCCGTGCTGAACAACTACCCCGGCTGGCTGGCTGAGCTGATTACACAGGAACGCTGCGGCTTTGCTGTGCCGCCGGACAACGCGACCGCCTTTGCTGACGCGCTGGAGCGGGCTGCCGACGACCGTGATGCCCTGAAGATCATGGGCAGGCGCAGTCGCGCACTTGCTGAAAGTGAATTTGACCGCGAAAGGCTGGCCGACCAATGGATAGAGTGGATCGTGTGCGCGCAAACGCCAATCGCCGATGATTCGAGCAATTGATGGGTTGCGGTCGGGAAAGTGGGCACCTTGGCGTCCTATCGCACCCAGATGTCAATACGGGTAGGTAATGAAGAAGAAGAAAAAAATCATTTTGGTGTTTGGAACGCGGCCAGAAGCGATAAAAATGGCCCCCCTATACCACGCGCTCAAACAATCCGCTGACGAGTTCGACACGCAGGTGTGCGTAACTGCTCAGCACCGACAAATGCTGGACCAGGTGCTCAAGGTATTCGACATCACGCCGGATATCGATCTTGACTTGATGAAACAAGACCAAGATCTGTTTGATGTGACCTCTTCTGTGCTGTTGGGCATGCGGGATGTATTGCGCGAACACAGGCCTGATGTGCTGCTGGTGCATGGCGACACCACAACAACGCTGGCGTCGGCTATGGCGGGCTTTTATCAGGGCGTGCCGGTTGGTCATGTGGAAGCTGGTTTGCGTACACATGATGTATACGCCCCGTTCCCCGAAGAATTCAATCGACAGGTGGCAACTAAGGCCACTCGCTGGCACTTCGCGCCCACGGAACTCAGCCGACAGAACTTGCTGGCTGAAAGGGTGGTTGAAGGAAACATAACGGTGACAGGCAATACGGTAATTGATGCGTTGTTCTGGGTCTTGGATCGGCTTGAAACGGATCCGCACCGGCGGGCCGCGATTGCTGGATTCGTGAGCGGGCAGTTGCCTTTTGACTGGACAAGGCAGCGCTTCGTCCTCATTACCGGCCATCGTCGCGAAAACTTTGGCGACGGTTTCTTGCAAATTTGCTATGGGTTAGGGGAATTGGCAGCACGCTATCCAGATGTGCATTTTGTGTATCCTGTTCATTTGAACCCCAACGTGCAAAATCCAGTAAATGAACTTCTGTTTGGGCTGTCCAATGTGCATCTTATTGCGCCAATGGACTATGAGCCGTTTGTTTACCTGCTTCGGTACAGCCACGTGGTTCTAACCGACAGCGGCGGCCTTCAGGAGGAAGCCCCCAGTTTAGGCAAACCGGTGCTAGTCATGCGCGAAGTCACTGAGAGACCCGAGGCGGTCGGTGCGGGCACAGTACGGCTCGTCGGCGCCAATCAGGAGAGGATTGTGGCAAATGTCGCAGAATTACTCGATAACGAGACCAGCTACAATCTTATGGCGCGCGCACACAATCCTTACGGAGACGGACATGCCTGCGAGCGAATTGTTTCTGTTCTGAGGAAGATTTAGATGAAGTCGAAAGCGGTGTGCGTGGTTGGCTTAGGTTATATCGGCTTGCCATCCGCTGCCTTATTGGCGACCAACGACTACCGAGTCATTGGGGTTGACCTCAATACCCACGTTGTGGAGACGATCAATCAAGGACGCATTCACATCGTGGAGCCGGATCTGGACGCTTATGTCCGATCGGCCGTGACTGCTGGAAAGTTAAAGGCATACACCAAGCCCGAGCAAGCTGACATTTATCTGATCTGCGTACCCACACCTTTCCATGAGGATGGTGAGATTCCTCAGCCGAATATTGATTATGTGTTGGCAGCGACGCGCAGCATTGCGTCACTGGTGAAGGAGGGTGATCTGGTCATTTTGGAATCTACCTCGCCTGTTGGTACTACGAAACGAATGGGAGAAATTCTGCATAAGGCTGGCGTGGATCTTTCCACGGTTTACCTGGCTTACTGCCCAGAGCGGGTTTTGCCGGGCAAGATCATGACTGAGTTGGTGGAGAACGACCGCGTGGTCGGTGGTTTGACGCCAGAGGCGACGCAGAAGGTCAGTGCCTTTTATCGCACGTTTGTGCGTGGTGAAGTTTTGGAAACCGATGCTCCAACAGCGGAGATGTGCAAACTTGCTGAGAACAGCTACCGGGATGTGAACATTGCCTTCGCCAATGAGCTGTCCTTGTTGTGCGCAAAGTCTGGCATCAATGTCTGGCGTTTGATTGAACTTGCTAACCGTCATCCTCGCGTCAATATTCTTCAGCCGGGAACCGGTGTCGGTGGCCACTGTATTGCTGTGGATCCCTGGTTCATCGTGGCCAGCGATCCGACAAATGCACGTTTGATTCGCACCGCCCGTGAGGTCAACAATCACAAGACTGAATGGGTGATCAATCAGATCAAGATCGCGGTGGCCGATGCGTCAGCGAGAACTGGGCGAAACCCCAACATCGCATGCCTTGGATTGGCATTCAAGCCGGACATTGACGATTTGCGCGAATCACCTGCAGTGCAGGTGGCAAGCGCCTTGCAAGCGCAGGGGTACGCCGTTATGGCAGTTGAGCCCAATATTGAATCGCACGATGATTTTGCATTGGTATCATTGGATCAGGCGATGGTTACTGCAGATGTTGTGGCCGTCTTGGTGAAGCACCGGCAGTTTATTCAGTTGGCAAGATCCGGCGATCTGACGGCGCCTAGAATTCTGGATTTCTGTGGGGTAAATGGCTGATACAAGAGTGAGACCGTAATTGGCGCAACCGACAAGGTTGAGTGGTCAGTGCGTTTGCGAGCAGCAAAGAGATCAGCAAAGAAATGTCAATTTGTTGCCCTCCTGTCAGGCGCGTGATAAGAATCAATGACCCGCTTACTTTCCAGGCGAGGGCTGGCAAATTAATGCAATCGTCGCGGCACGCTGCTGAAGCAACGAGATTCATGCGCAATTATCTGACACCAATTGCTGCTGCAATCGTCGCAGTCGCGGTCATATTTCCCCGCGACGCTTTCGCGTATATAGACCCGAATGCCCCGGGCATCTTGTACCAAATCCTTTTCCCGCTCATTGTCGCGCTCACCGTAGGATGGAGGTGGATCCGCAACCTATGTGTTTCCACATGGAAGCGGATCACCCGAAATCGGGAATGACGGCCCATCCCGGGGGATCTCGCATATCCCCGATTTGGGTTCTGCCAGGGATTGCGCTCCCGATGACATTTGCGATGCAAGTAACGCCCGTGCTCAATTACTTGTCAGACTGGGAACTGATTCCGCTATACGCGACTGAATGGCTCATTTTCGCCCTGGCGGGCCTCGTCGTGCTACTCGGCGTCGTTGTCTTGGGCGAAGCCGCGATTCGGCTGCGTCTCGCTGCGAAGCCGTCTCACTTTTCCCGTGCCGCGTTCGCTGCGGTGGTTGCCGTGGCGCTTGTGTACTGCGCGCGAGCGTGGGTCGCCTCGTTCGGCGGGTGGACACTTCCGCCGAACTGCTGGCGATTGATGCTAATGTTTGTTCCGGTGGTCGCAGGGTTCGTCTCAGCACGTGGTGCCGCTCCAAGTTTCCTTCTTCGCCTGGCCTCCATCGCCCGCTGGCTCGCGCTTCTAGGCTCATTTACGCTTATTTCACTACCGTGGACGATTGCTGCGCCTGCCCTCGCCCCTGTACGGGAACCCTTGAAACAGGATGCTGCCCGTCCAAACATCGTACTGATTTCAATCGATACTCTCGCCGCCAGTCACTTGACGATGTACGGTGCGCAGCTTCCGACCAGTCCGCGTATTGCTGAATTTGCCTCCCACGCTATTGTTTTCGATCAATTCTATGCAAACGCGAACTTCACCACGCCAGGAGTGGCGTCGATTCTGACGGGCGTTGCGCCGTGGACACACCGTGCACTGCAACTACCCGCACATCCACGAATTGATTCGACTGCCGACTCGCTGCCCGCACGCTTGCACGCTGCCGCGTATACGACTGCGTATTTCGGCAGCAATCCATGGGCCGGTGGCAGGCGGCAGGGTTTCTCCGCCTATTTTGATCATGAGGAACCCGGTCGTGATTGGACCGTCGCGCCGTGTACCGACGCGCTCGCTGATTGGTTTCCGTATCTGTGTCCAGTTGCGATGAATCCTATGGTCTTGTCGGTATTTGGGCGCGCGATACTCGCGGCGGAGGGGCTCGGCCTTTACGATATTAAGCGGCATTCGGATCCGGGTCGGATTGCTTTGAGCGTTGACAAATGGTTGGCGAATCGGCCGCCCGCGCCGGTCTTCCTTTGGGTGCACTTTCTTCAGCCGCACTCTCCGTACGCCGCTCCAGAGCCGTGGATTGGTCGATTCGATCCCTCACCAGCTGCGCGTAGCTTCGGTGACTCTGATGGTGCAACTTGGTTTGCTTTTGCGCAGGAATCCCCCGAGCGAATCAAACTCCTCAGCGCACGCTATGATGAATCCATCGCCTACATCGATGATGCCGTCGGACAGCTACTTGCCACTGTCGGCGCTCGGCTCGGTTCCAACACAGCGTTTCTAATCACCGCCGACCACGGAGAGAGTTTTTCGCACGGATATGGGAACCACGGCGGAGTCATGCTATATGAGGATCTTCTGCATATACCACTCATAGTGAAGGTTCCTGGCGAGACCGAGTCCGCAGAACGCCGAAGCGGGCTTGCCTCTCAGATAGATCTGGCCCCGACCATTGCCGCACTCGCTGGAATCGCCCCTTCGCCAAATTGGGCCGGCCGGTCCCTGTTCAACTTGCCGCCGGATAACGCTCGACAAGTGGTGTTTTCGATGAACTTCGAGGAGAACTCCACGTTGGGGCGCCTCAAAACCGGTTCGGTGGCCGTACTGCAGGGCCCCTGGAAGCTCGTTCGGTTTCTTGGCAGCCCGGTATACGCTTTTATGCCGCAGCTTGACACCCAGCTTTACGACCTGGCGGCTGACCCACAAGAGTTGCACAACCTTGCGACTACTCGCTTGGACCTCGTGGGAAGCCTTTCAGCGAAGATCGACGAGGAGCTTGCACTTCATGGCCAACCGATGGCCGAATGACCCAATATGATGGAAGCTCCGTCTCCGCCCGTGCTGTTGCACGTCGGGCGTGAGCTTGAGAATTGGATCATCGCAGGCGGCCGAGCAGAGCGATTCGCGCGATTGATGCGAATTCGCCTGCGCTGGAGCGCCTATTGGTTCGAGCAGCATGCCGCCATGACCGCCCGTCGATGTGCAGCCACGAGTATTCCTATCAATCCCGTTTTCATCGTGGGAATGTGGCGCACGGGTTCCACGGCGCTGCACCAGTCGCTCAGTCAAGTTAGCGGGTGGACTACGCCTCTCACTTGGCAGTGTTTTCGGCCTGCGGATTTCTTGCTGGTGCGACCGCCTCAACTACGTCAGATAGCCCGGCCAATGGATCACTTTCAGATCGATACGCTTTCGGCGCAGGAGGACGAGTTTGCTGCACTCGTACTCGGTGAGCCTTCGCTTTATCGGGCCTTTATCGACCCTCGCCGCCTACCGGAGCTCATGAATCTTCTACACCAATGGCAGAAACCAATGCAGTTCGGGGTACCACAATTGTCAGATCGTTGGGAGACATTCCTGAAGGCCGTAATTCAAGAACGCTCAGGCCGACTGCTTTTGAAGTCTCCCGGCCACACATTTCGCCTACCGTGGCTGGCGGCGCGATTTCCTGGTGCGCAGTTCATCTGGCTGACACGTCCGGCGGGCGAAGTACTTTCATCCAATCACCGCATGTGGTCGGCAATGATTGACCGCTACGGGTTGTGGCGATGCCCTGCAGGAATTCTGGAGGCATTTCTGACCGCCGCCCTTAGGGTCCACGACGAGATATTTGACTGGGCACAGGTCGCGCTCAGAGACCGGATCGAAGTGGTTACCTTCCAGGAAGTGATACGCGAACCGACACAGCTCGCCGCACGGCTATTCGAACGAATTAATGCCGGCGAAATTAGCTCGTCTCGAAAATCTCAATGAGAACTTGCCATTTCGCCCTTTGGTGCCTCCCCGAGAAAAAAATAGTACTTTTTGTATCATGTTCAACAACTTGAACGAATCGTCCCGATCAACGTTAGGACACTTCTGTGTTCGAGTCAAAAATTGCGCTCGACTGTTGAAATTGCGCGTAGCATTTCTGTGCCAGATGCCGTCCGTTCCATATGGCCGAGCCAGGAGAATGCGCCGCCAAGAAGGCGCGTTAGAATAGGGAGATTGACTTGAAGCACATACCTGCCGTGATGTCGCTTTTCGTGCTTAGCAGCTGCGGCGGCGGGGGTAGCTCAAGCAGTCCGCCGCCTCCACAACCGACCATAACTGCTGCACCTGCGCCGCTGACGGTCACCACGAGCACGAATAGCACTGCGCCGAGCGCCACCGTCAACGTGACCTTTGCCAATGCCCCAAGCACCGTCTATTTCTCGAGCAGTGATTTTACAACCCACGCCATTGCCAGCATTAGCCCGCCGACTTACAACGCAACCCAGGGGTCCTTCATTGTTACCTTCCTGGCGCCGAACGGACTCAAGCCCGCGACCTACACTGACACTGTGACACTTCTGCTTTGCAGCGACCCACAGTGCAAGGTCGTGGTAGCAACAAACCCGCTCACCGTGAACTACACGGTCACTGCTCCATCAGGCACCGGCGCCCCGCAGGTGACTTTGGACTCGACATCGCTGACCTACGAGGCGCTATACGTCGATGGGTCGGTAACGCCTGTCACCCCCGATCCGACTGCCCTAGCCTTTAGTAATTTTGCCATGACACCGCATGTGAGTCTGAGCGCCCCGACCACTGGGGGCATCAATGCCATGAGTTTCGCCATGAGTGATGCAACACATGGCGGCATTACGTTCAGCTTCGCGGCACCGAATTCGCTGGCAAAGCAAACCTACACCACGACGGTCAATATGACGGTCTGCCTGGACGCGAACTGCGTCAATCCCGTAGCCGGCGCGAATTACATGTTGACGGTTCAGTACGTGGTCGGAAACTCGGTGACGGTGACCGGTGCTAACGGGTACACAATGTCGATCTATCCGGTACCGGCAGTAAACATATCGGGCAACGCAAACCAGAAACTCATCTTTGCGAGCATCGCATCCACGGCTATCCAGAATGCCAACAGCGTTGTGGTTGTGGATCCCACCACCGGGCAGTCGCCGTTTGCACCACTGGCGTCCACCGCGCCGCCAAACGCGCTCGCTTTATCAGCTGACGGCCAGTATCTGTATGTTGCGATCGGCAGCAGCGTGGAGCAGGTGCAGACTTCGACGTTTACGGTCGCTCAAACGATTACTCAATCGATTGCGCCAAACTCACCTGTACAAACTATTGCGGTGGAACCGGGACAGCCTCAAACGATTGCCGTTGGAGGGTCCTTTCTGGAAATATTTGATGGGGCCGTCGCTCGTCCAAATTCAATTCTATACGGGGGCGGTATTGGTGCGCCGATCGGCGTCGCTGGCTTACAGTGGGTTGGTTCACCTCCCGTGCTATACGGGTTGCAATCTCCCTCGGCATTTGCTCCTAACGAATGCATCTTTCCAATTGAGGCAATGGGTGTAACTCTAGCCGCGCAATCTTGCGATGGGGGCGGCTTTCAGATGACTTTTGGCGCCAACGGTCTCGGCTATAGCATAGGGACCGTCTGGGACCCCACCACATGGACTTTGGTTCAAACGTGGCCGCTGCCAAACATACATCTCAGCTCGCTCTTGCCCGACGTTGGCCTCAACAAATTGTTTGGCTACGCAACATCTTCCGCGACGCTCTCCGGCTGTTGGATTCAATCCTACAGCCTAAGTTCCTTGGCGGCTATCTTCAGCGTGTCGTTGCCCAGACTTTTCACCGGATCGCCCAATCCCAATGGAGAGTGCAATTATGGGAATTCTCCCATTGTTCGCTGGGGCGCAAACGGGATCGCCATCATGACCGGTGTATCCGCAGGGACCGGCTATATCATCGCAATTAGCGGCGCGTTTGTTGGGCCGTGATTTTCGACGGCAAAGCCGTGGGTGTTTCTTCGGCAACAATCGGCGGGTATAGTTTCCCTACTTGGAGATTTGGCCAATATGTCGCTTCAACCGATTACCCGGCGGCAAGTCTTCGCCGTAGCGACCGCTATTCCGATTGCAGACGTCGCTCAGCCAAGTTTAGTCGGCGCGGTCTTATATCCCAGAACAGCCGCAGAAGTGACTGCCGCAGTTACTCCGACCAATCTGCAGTACGGCACCTCTCCCTACGACCCGCGTCGATACGGCGCCGCGGGCGATGGAGTGGCAGACGATACGACGGCTTTACAAAACTGGATAAAGGTGCTGCAGGCCTCCGGCGAGGAAGGGTTTTTGCCTGCGACTCGGGGAAGCGGCTATTTGATAACGTCCGCGCTTGCGATTACAGCGCCTGTAAACATTCGCGGAGCAGGCATATCGAAGTCCTGCATTCTAGCGAGCGGATGCGACGGATTCACGATTGCGGCGGGCGTCTCACAGGTAACCATGGAGAACTTTCGCATCAACCAGCTGGTGCGTTATACAACAACCACTAACACCAACACCGGCATTCATTCTCTGGGCACCTCACGCAGTTTATCCACTTCGCACTCTTACCGAAACATATTCATTGATGGCTTTCAAACCGCCATCAACGGTAACGGCTTGCAGGAAAGCGACTTCGACAACTGCTCTTGTTCTTTCGGCTATAACGGATTGTTGGCCGCAATCTTTCCCGTAAATCTTCGGCTGTGTGCTTGTGTGTTCCAATGCGGCGACGGTTCGCGCTTGGCGGGCTCCACCGGCGTGCAGTTTGGCGATGGAATAACCGCAGCCCAGGGCTGCACAATCTCCGAGAACTGCGTGATCACCGGCTTCGACACCAATGTGTGGCTCAACGGTGCGAATTACTGCAAGGTCGTCGATTCGTATTTAGACTACTGCAACGGGGTTAATGTCTTGATCCAAAGCGGAACCCGCGGCTCTCCTAACGCGGCCACCAATAACGATATTCTGAACAACTACATGGCGCACACTGCCGCCGCGAACGGGGGAGTGCGGTGCCTCAACAACACGGGCTCATCAAACCCGACCGGCAACAAAATTTGCGACAATACAATTATCGCGTACGCCAACGGGCTTTCGTGCGGAATTCTCGTTGATGGAACCCGTGAGCAAAACAACCTTATCTGTCGCAATACCGTAAATGCCGGATCTGGACGCAGGACGGTCGATGTCAGTATCACTCGAGGAACAGGGCATATAGTGGTCGGGAACAGCTGGCAGGGCAATGGATTCAGCTCTACGGTTAGAGTTACTTACGACAATAACCGAGGGACCATGATCACCAATCCCAATGTGAGCGTGTTCCCGCCGCAGCTGGGCATAGTGCAGAACACCCTTGCTTTCGCGACCAACATTGCGACGGACCTAAGCACCGGAAATAATTTTTTGGTCAATGCAAACTCGAACGCGGCTTTCAACTTTGCCAATCCGGTTAATCCGCCCGCAGCAGGCGGGATGCTGGTTAGCTTCACAATAAAGAACACTTCCGGCGGCTCGATTGCAACGCCTACCTGGGGCACGGCATTCAAAATCCCAACAGTCTCTTATCCGGCAAACGGGTTTAACCGCACCTATACATTCTTGTTGGGTACGGCTGCGGGAGATTATGTCTTGGTCAGCTTCACGGGCGCCGACGTGCCGAATTAAATCGGCGCGCGGCGGGCGTCAGCCTTGCACATAATGCGGACAGCGACCGACCGGGAAGAGCCAGCCAGTGTGGGGGGAGACGGGCCGGATTCTTTGCGCTACTATGCCCGCTAAGAACCAACTTCGATGGTGGGGATCAATACAATGAAAGCCATTTCTCCAGGATTTGCCGCGGCTCTTGCCGCCTTGGTGCTTTGTCTCGGATATGGGACCGCTTCAGCGCAGGCAACCCGGACCTGGGTTTCCGGGGTTGGCGATGACGCCAATCCGTGTAGCCGCACGGCGCCGTGCAAGACTTGGGCGGGCGCAATCTCCAAGACCGCCGCCGCGGGCGAAATAGACTGTTTGGATCCGGGCGGTTTTGGTGCGGTGACGATCACTAAGTCCATTACCCTCGCTTGCCAAGCCGGAACGGGTGGCGTGCTGGTGTCAGGGACCAACGGTATCAACGTGGTGTTGACTGGCGGAAGCTTTGTGACGTTGAAGGGGCTGGACATCAACGGGATTGGCCCGCTGGCAGGTTCACCGGCCGGCGTCAGCATGTCTGGCGGCGGAAGCCTGACGATCGAGGATTGCATTATTTATGGTTTTCAAGCGGCCACATCGGGATATGGAGTTTTCGTGAACGGCGACGATGGCGCTCACGTAGTCATCGAAAATACAAGAATCCGCAATAATTTAGTCGGCGTCCAAGTTCAGCCGAGGAGCGGCGCGAATGTAGCGATCATTGAGCGCTCTGTCGTCGAGTCAAATCCCACCGCGAATCTCAGTATCTTCCCTGGTGGCACGGCAGTGATCTCGCAGTCGACCTTTGCCGGAGGACCTACCGCAATCGCGTATAATGGCGGTGGTTCGGTCATTTCCTATGGAAACAATGTGATCCGCAACGCAGGCTTGCCGACTTCGACTGTGCCCCTGCAATAAGCTGCGTTGGAAATACGGCAGACTGAGTAACTCCTCGGTGTGCTGACGTCATTGTCACTTGCGTCCCTCACGCGCAACTGACTCAGGCGTTCCTTTGAAGACGCTCATCGTTGCCTCGCCGTCCGCCGATATTCCCTTACGCTGTATCACGCGGACCACCGTTAAAAATAAAATCTTAAGGTCAAGCCAAAGGTTTCTGTTTTCGACGTACCAGACGTCCATTTGGAATCGCTCCTCCCACCCGATTGCATTTCTGCCGTTAACTTGAGCCCATCCGGTTATTCCAGGGCGCACATCATGACGCCTGTGCTGGAAAGGATTGTATAGCGGTAGATACTGCATTAGCAGCGGTCGTGGCCCAACGAGGCTCATGTCACCGCGTGCAACGTTCCATAGTTCGGGCAATTCGTCCAAACTCCATGATCGAAGAAGCCGCCCAAGCTGCGTTAGCCGATCTGCGTCCGGCAATGCGTTTCCGTTCACGTCGTTTTCGTCGCGCATGGTTCGAAATTTCAACAGCGAAAAGGCAGCTTCGTGGAGACCCGGGCGTTGTTGTACGTAGAGGATGGGAGAGCCTATATTCCAACGAACAGCGAGCGCAATTACGAGTAGTAGGGGGGAAAGCACGGCAATTGCGATTAGAGCAAACAAGACATCCAGCGTTCGCTTAATCATGAGATCCACTAAAGTCCGTCGGAGGTTGAGCTAATATTGCGGCGAAAATTTCACCGGCTCCGATATAGTAATATCGAGTCGCAACGCTTTGGCTGCGCTCGTGCCGAAACTGGCCTGGTACTAAGCCATCAGAATATCGCGTAATGTATCAACAACTCGATCGAGGTTCTGGGGTGACAAATTGGAACCTGACGGCAGACATACGCCACGCGCAAACAACCCATCAGATACAGATTGGGCCCCGTGTGTGAAATATGGGCATTCGCGGAATACTGGCTGGAGATGCATAGGCTTCCATAACGGTCGGGCTTCAATCATCTCCGCGGCAAGCTTCGAAATCAATTCGTTTGGCGTGACGCTCGTAATTTCCGGATTCAGTGTGCAGGCGCTCAACCAATGTGTTGAATAGCTCCATTCCGGTTCCGGCATCCACACAATTGCCCTAACATCGGCGAGTGCCTCGGTATAGCGGTGAAATACCGCCCTCCGAGCCAATACGCGCTGGTCCAGCACTTTAAGTTGTCCTCGGCCAACGCCCGCCAGAATGTTACTCATCCGATAGTTATAGCCAATTTCCGAGTGTTGATAGTGCATAGCTGCGTCTCTTGCCTGCGTGGCCAGAAACCGTGCCCTATCAATGAGCCGAGAATCGTCCGAAACTAACATCCCTCCACTAGAAGTGGTAATAATCTTGTTGCCATTGAACGAGTAGATACCCAACTTTCCGAAGGTGCCGCTTGCCCGTCCGCGGTAACGTGCACCTAGCGATTCCGCCGCGTCTTCGATCACAGGTACCTGGTATCGGTCGCAGATCTCGATAAGTGCGTTCATATCTGCGCTCTGTCCGTATAGATTCACGACAATGACCGCCTTGGGGAGTCGATTATCTTTTTCCGCGCATCGAAATGCCTTCTCCAACGCGTCCGACGACATGTTCCAGCTTGTCGGATCGGAATCGATGAATACAGGCGAGGCTCCCTGATACGCAATTGGATTGGCGCTTGCTGCAAAGGTCAGTGTCGAACAGAACACCCGGTCACCGGGTCCCACGTCCAGCATTCGTAGTGCCAAGTGAATCGCAGCAGTGCCGGAACTGACAGCTGCTGCATATTTCATTCCTACAATATCGGCAAACTCACGCTCAAATGCGTCTACGTTTGGACCGAGCGGCGCTATCCAATTTGTACGAAACGCCTCCTCAACGTAGCCTCTTTCAGCGTCGCCCATGTGGGGAGAGGAGAGGAGTATGGGATCGTCGATGGCATGACGTTCTAACACATCGACTACATGTTTTTGCTCATTCAACACCGGAAGGTAATCAACTCCGTGCTGCTCCATGAGTGTCAGGGCATCACGCCGCGAAAACGAACTGGCTATTGAAAGCGACTGGGTTTTCGGCAATTGCGCAAGCAACGCATCGCGATACTGGCCGTTGAGGGTCAAGCGTTGCAGGTCGTCGTCGGTTACCGATCGCTCGAATGTGCCGTTGCTTTGCACAAGCAATAGGATACGCGTATCCGCCCGGGCAAGGATCGCAAATGCGTCACGCGCAGGAGTATCGCGCGTAACCAAGATCTTCCGGACATCAATCACTTTGTCGCCTTTTAACACTGACGGCCGGTACACCCGCGCTGATCGCGCCGGCTTCAACGTTGCGCAACACGACGGCGCCGGCGCCAATGATTGCACCTTCGCCAATTGTTGTTTGAGGCAATATGGTCGCACCGGCACCGATCAGCGCGAGCTCACCGATACGAACGCCTCCGCCGAGAGTGGCATTTGGCGCGATATGCGCGAAATCACCGACTCTGCAATCGTGGTCAATGATGGCTCCATGATTGATTATTGTTCCCCGACCGACGGTTGCTCCCGGAGCTATGACGGCATGCGCAGCGACAAAAGCTCCGGCGCCAACTAGCGCAAAACGCGAAATGGTCGCAGTCGGGTGCACAACGGTGAATGGTCGGCTGCCCCCACTTTCCATCCGATCAAATAGTCGCTGACGTACGCTCTCGTGGCCGATTGCGACGTGAAACAGGCATTCTGATGCCGCGTCCTGAATGGCCGGCACCCTTATTGGCAAACCTAGGATAGTTTTGCCTTTCAGCTGGATCGCGTCATCCGTAACAACAATGCGCTCTGGCGAAACACCACTCTGGAGCAGCGCATCCAGTACTACTTTGCCGTGTCCGCTGGCACCAACAAGAAAGATTATCTCAACACCCATTTAACTTTCCTTGGGAGCGACTGGCCTGTTTCCTCTTTGGGAATGTCGCCGGCGATTTCCGTCAAACCGGAGAAATTCTACGCTCGTAGACTAGGGTACCGCACTCGCTTCGTGCACTCCTAAGGAATCTCGCACTCCTGAGGAATCTCGCTCGTCTATGCCATCGTATGATGACCGTCTTTAAAACCTAAATGGCTGATTCTGGTACTTACATTACATCAACCTCCCGCGGATCAGCTGGTTGGACAGTGTTTACTCCCCAACATCGGGATGCATCTCAACACCCGGTATCCATGCTCGGTGCCATGATGTACATTAGGTGCGAGATCCACCAGCGGGCGCGGGACTAACCCATGAAGAGCGCTTCAGTAACTCTTCCACGGCTCACCAAGGTTGCAGCTGCGCTGCGCAAAACCACTGAGTTTCTGGCGCGCGAACTCGCCGCTCCGACTGACGAGCCGCCGCTTTGGACGGAATTCGAATGGCGTATCGGTCGGGCCGTGGCCGCGATGCATGGCGTGTCGTCGCTCCTGTGCGCCAGGCTACATTGGGAGGGCCCCGAAAGCTGGCGACGGTTTCTCCATGAGCAACGGGATCAATCTGTCGGGCGACACCTGCATATCGCTCGCCTATTGGATGCGATCGATTCGCAAGCACGTTGCGAACGCGTAGCAATTATTGCGCTCAAAGGCGCGGCGCTACAAGCGAGCGGAATCTACGCTGCCGGCGAGCGTCCGATGGGCGATATAGATCTGCTGATTCGCAATGACGACGCGAATGCTACCGCTCGACTCCTCGAATTTTGCGGCTACGAAGTCGCTTTCACCTCTCGCCGCCACCAGGTGTTCCGGCCGCGGATGAAAAACGTCCCGGCATGCGGCAGATTGGGCGAGCACGTCGACAATCCGCTCAAGATCGAAGTGCATACGAGGATTGCGGAACCACTACCTGTCGTACCGGTAGACATCACGCAGATCCTATTTCCACGCGTGGCTCACGGCGGCCTCAACGCGTACCCCTCGATTGTGTCTCTCATGATGCATCTATTGCTCCACGCGGCGGGGAACATGCGGGCTCGCGCACTTAGGCTTATTCAGTTGCATGACATAGCGCAGTTGGCGGCGCGATTTGGTCCCGGTGACTGGGAGGAACTGCTCGTCGCGCAATCGGACGGTCGCCGGTTGTGGTGGGCGCTTGCACCCTTGATGCTGACAGCGCGTTACTATCCGGAAACTATCCCGCCAACCCTCTTCGCTCATTTGCGCATGGATTGTCCGTGGCTGCTAGGCAGGCTGACGCGGCACCAGCAACTGACAGATGTTTCATGGTCGAATATTCGCATTCAAGCGTTTCCAGGAGTGGAGTGGGCTCGGACATCACGGGAGGCACTCGTATTCATGAGCAGCAGAATTTGGCCCAGCCGCGAGGCTCGGCTAGAATTGAAAGTGGGTACCGCCGAGATCCCCGGCGGCTCCACCGTCCCTTGGTACGGCATCTCTCACGGTGCGCGCATTCTGCGCTGGGCTTTCTCCAGGCCCCCTCGGGTGCAGACACTACTTTCAGTTCGTGCGGCGTTGGCGCAGGAATCTTGACAATGGCTGACTTCTTTGAATTCGACACCGGGGCGAATTTCGGACCTGTACGCGAGACCTCGGGATCTACCTTCGGAGCGGCGAATTGGCAAAGACTGCGCTAGTCACGGGCATTACTGGACAAGATGGGGCGTACCTTGCTGAGTTCCTTATTACAAAGGGGTACATGGTGCATGGTGTAAAACGCCGTGCCTCGTCCTTTAATACCGATCGAATCGATCACTTTTATCAAGACCCACATGAAAAAGACGTTCGTCTCAAGTTACATTACGGGGACCTAACGGATTCCACGAACCTTATAAGGATCATCCAGGAGGTTCAGCCGGACGAGATCTACAACTTAGCCGCGCAAAGCCACGTTGCGGTTTCCTTCGACACGCCGGAGTACACGGCTAACTCGGATGCGGTAGGCACGCTGCGCTTACTCGAGGCTATTAGAATTCTCGGGCTCGGGGAGAAAACACGCTTCTATCAGGCCTCGACATCTGAAATGTTCGGCAAGGTTCAGGAAATTCCGCAGCGCGAGACGACACCCTTCTATCCCCGATCTCCTTACGGCGTCGCCAAATTGTATGCGCATTGGATCACCGTGAACTACCGCGAAGCCTATGGCATGTTCGCCTGCAGTGGGATCTTGTTCAACCACGAATCGCCGCTGCGAGGCGAGACGTTCGTGTCGCGCAAAATAACCCGTGCCTTGACTCGCATCAAGGTCGGTTTGCAGGATACCCTGCATCTCGGCAATCTGGATTCGCGGCGCGACTGGGGACATGCGCGAGACTACGTTCGGGCGCAATGGCTGATGCTGCAACAAGAGGTGCCGGAGGATTTCGTCATCGCCACCGGCAAGCAGTATTCGGTCCGGGATTTTGTGGTCGCCGCCGGCTCGCTGGTCGGCATGAAGATCCAATGGCACGGAGAGGGGGTAGACGAGGTAGGCATTGATGCCGCTAGTGGCCGTACCCTGATTCAAGTGGACCCCCGCTACTTCCGCCCCACCGAGGTTGACACGCTGTTGGGCGATGCTTCGAAAGCGCGGGAGAAACTGGGCTGGACGGCGGAAGTAACTTTTCCGGAATTGGTGGCGGAAATGGTGGAGTCGGACCTAGAGGAGGCGAAGCGCGACGCCCTGGTCGCCCAAGAAGGCTACAAAGTTTACAGCCGCCACGAGTAGCCCGATGCAACTTACCCAAGCCTCGCGAATTTACGTGGCCGGCCATCGCGGCCTGGTGGGTTCCGCGGTTGTCAGAGCGCTGTCGTCAATGGGCTGCACCAACCTGGTGGTTCGGTCGCACGCCGAACTCGATCTTACGGATCAGCTGGCGGTGCGCAACTTTTTTGAGGCCGAGCGTCCGGACACCGTCATCATGGCAGCGGCGCGGGTGGGCGGAATTCACGCCAACAATTCGCGGCCCGCCACCTTCATTCGCGACAATCTGTTGATCCAGGACAATGTGATCGACGCGTCTCATCGATCGGGCGTCGCCAAGTTCGTATTTCTGGGATCGAGCTGCATCTACCCCAAGCTCTGCCCTCAGCCCATGAAGGAAGAGTATCTCCTCACCGGTCCGCTGGAACCGACGAACGAGTGGTACGCCATCGCCAAGATTGCGGGCGTCAAGATGTGTCAAGCCTATCGCCGGGAATATGGCTTCAACGCGATCTCCCTGATGCCGACCAATCTGTACGGTCCCGGCGACAACTTCGATCTGCAGAACTCTCATGTGCTCCCGGCATTGATCCGCCGCTTCCATGAAGCCAAGGTTCGCGGTGATGAGAGCGTGACGGTCTGGGGCACCGGGACTCCGCGCCGTGAATTTCTCCATGTGGACGATCTGGCCGATGCCGTTTTGTACCTTTTACAAACATATGATGCCGAGCCCATGGTGAATATCGGCTGGGGTCAGGACCTGACGATTCGCGAACTGGCTGAAATCACACTGTCGGTGATTGGCTACAGGGGTACGCTGATTTTCGATGCCGGCAAACCCGATGGCGCGCCCCGCAAGTTGCTCGACGTGTCGCGAATCACCGACCTGGGCTGGCAACCGCGAATACCTCTCAAGGACGGCATCGAACGAACCTACGCATGGTTCACGGAACATTTCGCCGACGCTCGACTCTAGACCCACTGTCGTCAACCGCATTTTGTTTGGCGCGTTACGGGCGTTGACTCGTTGTAAATTTTCAAGATCAACGATGACTGATTAAATAAATTCGGTACACTATGCGGCAGGGAGTAATAAAAACCTTGTCGGCGCCGAGAATCAACGACGATGGCCGACGGAGGATGGGTGTCAGGGAGGCTCACTTTGGGTTCAAAGACCGTGGAAACGACTGATAACTTTGCGCGGCAAACCGTGGAATTGCCGAGACCGCTCAAACGGGTCATCGCGATCTGCACGGATTCAATCATGATGCCGCTGGCACTTTGGGCCGCCTTGAGTCTCAAGGCCGGTCACCCCTCATTCTCGATGAGCGACTGGCCCGCCTACCTGGCGGTCGTTGCCGTCAGCACCCCGATCTTTGTCCGGATGGGCTTGTACCGCGCCGTCATCCGCTTTCTCGGCCATAAAGCCGTCTTCGCGGTCGCCTTCGCGGTCGCCATGAGCGGCGTATTGCTGGGCGTTTTGGGATTCGCGCTCAAGATACCGGCGCTGTCCTGGAGCGTCGTCGTCATCTATTCCTGCCTCGCATTGCTGTACGTGGCCGGCTCGCGTGTGGTGGTGCGCTACTATTTGCTCACCCACTATCTCCAGCCGACGGTCGCCCGAGTGGCCATTTATGGCGCCGGCGATGCCGGGGCAAGGCTTTCCACCGCCTTGTCGACCACCCGCGCTTTTGACCCCTTGGTCTTCATCGACGACAAAAAGAGCTTGCACGGCCGAATGGTCAATGGGATCAAGGTCTACCCCCCTGAAGAACTTCCCGCATTGATCAAGGATCGCAACATCGACCGTATCTTGCTCGCGCTGCCGTCGTTGACCCGACGCCGGCGCCGGGAAATCCTCAATGAGTTGGAGCCGCTGGGCGTGCATGTGCAAACCGTCCCGGAATTCGAGCAGCTGGTGACCGGACGCGCTGCGGTAGGAGACATTCGCGAAGTGGACGTCTGCGATCTATTGGGCCGCGATTCGGTGCCGCCCAAGCCGGGTCTGTTCGATGCCTGCATTCGCGACCGCGTCGTCATGGTCACGGGGGCGGGTGGCTCCATTGGCTCCGAGCTGTGCCGGCAGATCATCGGCCTCGGCCCGAAGCGGCTGGTGTTGTTCGAAATGTCCGAACTGGCGCTATACAACATTCAGCGCGAACTGCGCACTTTTGCGGAACAGCACTCGATGACCGTCGATGTGGTCGGGCTGATTGGCAATGCGCATCACAAGTTCCGCTTGCGCGACATACTGCAGGCGTACCGGGTGCAAACCGTGTACCACGCCGCGGCCTACAAGCACGTACCCATCGTCGAGCAGAATGTCATCGAGGGCATTCACAACAACGTCATCTCCACGTGGTATGCGGCGGAGGCCGCCCACGAGACCGATGTGGAAACTTTCGTCTTGGTGTCGACCGACAAGGCCGTGAATCCCACCAATGTCATGGGTGCCACCAAGCGATTCGCTGAGATCGTCCTGCAGGGCCTGCATCGGCGCGGCAGCAAGACGCGATTTTGCATGGTGCGTTTCGGCAATGTCCTGGCCTCCTCGGGCTCGGTGGTACCGCTGTTCAGCGAACAGATCAAAGCCGGCGGGCCGGTTACCGTGACGCATCCCGACGTGATCCGCTACTTCATGACCATCCCGGAGGCCGCGCAGCTCGTCATCCAAGCCGGTTCGATGGCGAAGGGCGGCGATGTGTTCGTGCTCGACATGGGCAAGCCGGTACGGATCGGGGATCTGGCGCGGCGGATGATCAATCTCATGGGCTTGACCGTGCGCGACGAACAGCACCCTGAGGGGGATATCGAGATTTCCTATACCGGCCTGCGTCCGGCGGAGAAGCTCTACGAAGAATTGTTGATCGGCAACAATGTCACGGGCACCGAGCACCCGATGATCCTGCGCGCGATTGAGCATTCCCTGCCGTGGGAACGGGTTCAAGCATTGCTGGATGAGATCTTGGTGGCGATGAGCCGATTCGATTGCCATCGGGCGCTGCACCTTTTGGGCGAGGTGGTCGAAGAGTACAAGCCGGCGCCCGAGGCTCATGATCTGGTGTGGGCGCGTCAATCGGCCGTGAGCACCGACGACCGCAAAGTCACCAGCCTCAAGCCCCGCCGCATTGTCAGAAACACCGGACCCACCGATACTGCCCATCCTTGAGGGCGCGAGCCCGATTGTGAGGAGAGGGTGTGTCCAACGGCCGCATTCTGGTCACCGGCGGCGCCGGCTACATCGGCAGTCACGTCGTCCGTCAATTGGGCGAGGCCGGCGAAAGAGTCATCGTCCTGGATAATCTGGGGCGAGGTTTCCGGCAGGCGGTGGCCGCGGGAAATCTCGTTGTCGGCGATGTGGGCGACCATGCGCTCGTGTCGCGCCTGTTGGCGGAACATCGAGTCGATACCGTCATGCACTTCGCCGCCCACACCGTCGTGCCCGAATCCGTGGCCGAGCCCCTCAAGTACTACGCCAACAACACCGGTGGTACGCGGGTGCTGTTGCAGGCCTGCCTCGAGAACGGCGTCAAGAACTTCGTCTTCTCGTCGACTGCGGCGGTGTACGGCATGCCGCAACACGGAGTTGCCGACGAAGAATCGCCGACACGTCCCATCAATCCCTACGGCACCTCCAAACTCATGAGCGAGTGGATGCTGCGCGATGTCGCCGCGGTGAGCCCGCTGCGCTATGTGACGCTGAGGTATTTCAATGTAGCCGGATCCGATCCCGGTGGGCGAATCGGTCAGGCGACGCGGGGCGCTACTCTGTTGACCAAGGTGGCCTGTGAAGCCATGGTGGGCAAACGGCCGCACGTGTCGCTATTCGGCACCGACTATCCGACTCCGGATGGGACGGGCGTGCGGGACTATTTGCACATTGAAGATCTCGCTGCAGCGCATTTGAATGCCTTGGACTATCTGCGCGGCGACGGCAAATCGGTCACGCTGAACGTCGGCTACGGCCATGGCTACTCGGTGCGCGAAGTGCTGCGGATGGTGGAATCCGTCGGCGGCAAACCGCTCGTGATTCGTGAGGAGGCGCGCCGCGCCGGCGACCCGGCGTACCTGGTGGCGCGGGCCGACCGCATCCGGGCGGAATTGGGGTGGCGGCCGCGCTACGACGACCTTGAGGCGATCGTGTCTCACTCGCTGGCGTGGGAGCGAAAGCTGCTGCGCGAGCCCTGGAGCTGATCCGCCTTTACTTGACCTGCCAAAACCGCTAGGCTTTCGGGTACTTTTCCTAGTTAAATCAGAATATTACGCATGCGGATTACGATTTTTGGCTCAGGCTACGTGGGCCTGGTGACGGGCGCATGTCTGGCGGATGCCGGCAACCACGTGGTGTGCGTCGACGTCGATGAACGCAAGATCGCCATGCTTAAACGGGGCGAGATGCCCATCCACGAGCCGGGGCTCGAAGGGGTGGTCAAGCGCAATTTCGATGCCGGACGCCTGCGCTTCACCACCGATGCCGACGAGGGTGTGCAGCACGGGCTGTTCCAGCTGATCGCAGTCGGCACCCCGCCGGATGAGGACGGATCCGCGGACTTGAGGTATGTGCTGGCAGTCGCGAAAACCATCGGCGAGCACATGAGGGAGTACAAGTTGGTGGTCACCAAATCCACCGTGCCGGTGGGCACCGCCGATAAGGTGCGCGAGGCGGTGGCCGCGTCCCTCGCGGCGCGGCAGGCGAAGATCGAATTCGACACGGTCTCGAACCCGGAATTTCTCAAGGAAGGGGCGGCGATCGACGACTTCATGAAACCGGATCGGGTGATCGTCGGCACTGACTCCGAGCGTGCCACCGAATTGCTCCGGGCGCTGTACGAACCCTTCACGCACAATCGGGACCGGATGATCGTGATGGACGTGCGCTCGGCGGAACTGACCAAGTACGCCGCCAACGCCATGCTCGCGACCAAGATCAGCTTCATGAATGAGCTGGCCAATCTGGCGGAACACTTCGGCGCCGACATCGAGGCGGTGCGGTTGGGGATTGGTTCGGATCCGCGCATCGGCTACGCCTTCATCTACCCGGGTGTGGGTTATGGCGGGTCGTGTTTTCCCAAGGACGTGCAGGCCCTGAAGCGTTCCGCCGACGAGGTGGGCTACGAGGCCAGCGTTCTCACCGCGGTGGAGAGCGTCAACAACCGCCAGAAGCAAGTCCTGTTCAACAAGATCAAGGCGCATTTTGGCGATTTGCGCGGCAAGACCATCGCGCTGTGGGGGTTGGCCTTCAAACCCAATACCGACGACATGCGCGAGGCGGCCAGCCGCGTCCTCATGGAATCTCTGTGGGCGGCGGGCGCGAGCGTGCGAGCCTATGACCCGGTCGCCAACCCCGAGTGCCTGCGGATTTACGGAAAACGCGCGGATTTGGTCCTGTGCAAGACCAGCCCCGAGGCGCTCGAGGGCGCGGATGCGCTCGCCATCGTGACCGAATGGCGGGAATTTCGCAGCCCGGATTTCGACTACATCAAGAGCACGCTGCGCACGCCCGCGATATTCGATGGGCGAAATCTCTATGACCCGGCGCAGATGGCGCGGGCCGGCTTCAGCTACTATGCGATCGGCCGTGGCAAACGTTAAGAGCCTGTCTGAGCATTCCGCGCGGCTCACGCGGAACACTCAGACAGGCTCCTAAGTGAGGGACTTGTGACCCTATTGGTTCCGGTGATTTTATCCGGCGGCGCCGGCACGAGGCTCTGGCCGCTGTCGCGCGAAATGTATCCCAAGCAATTGCTGGCTCTCACGAGCAAGCGCACCATGCTGCAGGAGACGGCAACGCGGCTCGCAGGTGTCGCGGGCGCACAGCCGCCCATCGTGGTGTGCAACGAGGCGCATCGGTTTACCGTGGCGGAACAACTGCGGGCCTTGGGGTTGACGGCGTCGGCGATCCTGCTGGAGCCCGCGGGCCGCAATACGGCGCCTGCCGTCGCCCTCGCGGCACTCAAAGCGCAGGAGATCGATCCTGAGGCCACGATCGTGGTCGCTCCGGCGGATCACGTGATTCGCGATACGAGCGCCTTTCAGGCGGCGGCCACAGTGGCGGCCCGTCTGGCGCAGGTCGGCAAGCTCGTCACCTTCGGCATCGTGGCTCATGCGCCGGAAACCGGTTACGGCTATATCCGCCGCGGCGAGGGCACGGGGCCGGCGTATCCAGTGGCCCAATTCATCGAAAAGCCGCCGCTCGACCTGGCGACCCAGTTCGTGGCATCGGGTGACTACTTCTGGAACAGCGGCATGTTCGTCTTCAAGGCCGGCCGCTATCTGACCGAGCTCGCGGCCTTCGCTCCCGACATACTCGAGGCGTCTTCCGCGGCGTATCGAGCCGCGAAAACGGATCTGGACTTCGTGCGCATCGACAAGGCCGCATTCGAGAAATGCCGCGGCGAGTCGATCGACTATGCGGTGATGGAGAAGACGCGCGACGCCGTGGTACTGCCCCTGGATGCGGGCTGGAGCGACGTCGGTTCCTGGTCCTCGCTGTTCGACGCCTTGCCGGCCGACGAAGAAGGCAATGTATTGCAGGGCGATGTCATGGTGCACGACACCCACGACTGCTACGTGCACTCGACCAGCCGCTTGGTCGCGGCGGTGGGCTTGGACGATCACATCGTCGTCGAAACCAAGGATGCCGTGTTGGTGGCCCCCAAGGATCGCGTGCAGGACGTGAAGGAACTGGTCGCCAGGCTCAAAAAATCCGGCCGCAGCGAAACCGCCTGGCACCGCGAAGTCTTCCGGCCCTGGGGCAGCTACGACAGCATCGACAACGGCGAGCGCTTTCAGGTGAAACGCTTGTCGGTCAACCCCGGCGGGGTGTTGTCCCTGCAAATGCACCATCACCGCGCGGAGCATTGGATCGTGGTGAAGGGAACCGCGCGGGTTACCTGCAATGACAAGACGTTTTTGTTGTCGGAGAACGAGTCGACCTACATTCCCATCGGCGCCACGCATCGCATCGAGAATCCGGGCAAGGTCGCGCTGCACATCGTCGAGGTGCAATCGGGGTCGTATCTGGGCGAGGACGACATCGTGCGCTTCGAGGACAACTACGGCCGCCAAGGGACCAACACGTGAATTCGATCACCTGCTTCAAAGCGTACGATTTGCGCGGCCGGATTCCCGCCGAATTGAATGACGATGTGGCCTACCGGGTGGCACGCGGCTATGCGCAGTTTCTCGCGCCGAACAGCGCCGGCGCCGGGCGCATGGGCGCCCCGCGAGATCTGCGCATCGTCGTCGGCCGCGATATTCGCTTGTCGAGCGCCGGCCTCACCGATGCCGTGTGCCGCGGTTTGACCGACAGCGGCGTCGATGTCTACGACATCGGAGTCTGCGGGACGGAGGGCGTGTACTTTGCGTGCTTTGATGGCGGTTATGACGGTGGAATCATGATCACCGCGAGTCACAATCCGTCCGATTACAACGGCATGAAATTCGTACGCGAGCAATCGAAGCCCATCAGCGGCGACAACGGCCTCAAGGACATTCGCGGCTTTGCGGAAATCGCGCAGTTTCCGGCGCCGGCGCGCGCGGGCGTGCGCCGGCGCATCGATACCGTGGCCGCCTATGTGGAACATCTACTGTCCTATGTCGATGCCAGGAAACTCAAGACGCTCAAGATTGTCGTCAACGCCGGCAACGGCGGCGCGGGTCTCGTCATCGATCAGCTCGAACCCCGTTTGCCTTTCAAGTTCCACAAGGTGCATCACGAGCCGGACGGCCATTTTCCGAATGGCATCCCCAATCCCATGCTGGAAGAGAACCGCGCGCCCACGGTCCAGGCGATCCGCCGCCATGGCGCGGATTTCGGCATCGCCTGGGACGGTGATTTCGACCGCTGCTTTTTCTTCGATGAGCAGGGCGCCTTCATCGAGGGATACTACATCGTCGGGCTCCTGGCCTCGGTGTTGTTGCGCGGCCATGCCGGCGGCAAGGTGGTGCACGATCCGCGCCTGACGTGGAACACCATCGAAGTGGTCAAGGCGAGCGGCGGCGTCTCCGTGCTGTCGAAATCCGGCCACGCCTTCATCAAGGAGCGCATGCGCGAGGTCGACGGCGTCTACGGCGGTGAAATGAGCGCGCACCACTACTTTCAGCGCTTCGCCTATTGCGACAGCGGCATGATCCCCTGGCTCATCGTCGCGCAAATCCTCAGCGAATCCGGGTTGACGCTGTCGCAATTGGTGGGAGAGCGCATCGGCTTGTTTCCGGTGAGCGGGGAGCTGAACTACCGGGTCCCCGACGCCAAGGCCACCATCGCCGCCTTTGAAGCCCGCTATGCGCCGCAGGCGCTCGTGCTGGATCGCACCGACGGGGTGTCCTTCGAATTCGCGGATTGGCGCTTCAATTTGCGCAGCTCGAATACCGAACCTTTGATCCGGCTGAATGTCGAGGCGCGCGGCTCGGTGAATCTGCTGCGCGCCAAGACGGGCGAGTTGCTGGATTTGCTGAAATCGCAGGGCGCCGTCGCGGCGGATCACTGAGAGCCAAGCGCACGTGACCACCATTCCGAAATTGAGCGTCGTCATTCCGGTGTACAACGAAGAGGCGGTATTGCCGACGCTGTTTGGCCGCCTGTACCCGGCGCTCGACGCCCTTGGGATGGCGTACGAAATCGTGTTCATCAATGACGGCAGCAAGGATCGCTCGGCCGCCCTGCTGCGGCAGCAGTTCGCGCTGCGCCCGCGGCACACACGGGTGGTACTGTTTCACGCGAATTTTGGCCAGCATTCGGCGGTGATGGCGGGGCTGGCGTATGCGCGCGGCGAGTACGTGGTCACGCTGGATGCGGATCTGCAGAATCCTCCGGAGGAGATCGGCAAGTTGGTCGGCATGCTCGATCAGGGCTACGACTATGTCGGCACGATTCGCCAGCAGCGTCAGGATTCCTGGTGGCGGCGCCTGTTCTCGAAAGGCATCAACAAGCTGCGCGAGTGGATCACCCCGGTGCGCATTACCGATCAGGGCTGCATGATGCGCGGCTACGCGCGATCGGTGGTCAGCGCGCTCAACCAGACTCGCGAAGTCAACACCTTCATTCCCGCCCTGGCGTCGCTGTATGCCATGCGGCCCATCGAGGTGCCCATCGCCCACGAGGAGCGTTTCGCCGGCCGGTCGAAGTATTCGATGTACAGTTTGATACGGCTGAATTTCGATTTGATCACCGGTTTCTCAGTGGTGCCCTTGCAGCTTTTTTCCATGGTGGGCATGACGGTGTCGGTGTTGTCCGCCTTGCTGGTGCTGTATCTTTTCGTGCGCCGGCTCATCGTGGGGCCTGAAGCCGAAGGGCTGTTCACGCTGTTCGGCATCGTGTTTTTCCTCATCGGCGTGGCGCTGTTCGGAATCGGCCTGCTGGGGGAATACGTCGGGCGCATCTACGCCCAGGTTCGCGAGCGGCCGCGCTACCTCGTGCAGGCGGTCCTGGAAGAAGACGACGAAGAGCCCGACGAGATGACGCCGCCCCTGACGCTGCCGCAACACTCCCAGGCGACCCTCAAGTGACGCGCGCGGTGGTGTTCGCCTACAGCGAGGTCGGTGTTCGCTGTGTACGGGAGCTGTTGGCGCAAGGCATCGAGATACCGCTGCTGTTCACGCACGCCGATGATCCGGGTGAGCATCAATGGTTCGGCAGCGTGCGCCAATTGGCTTTAAGTCATGGCCTGCGGGTCGAAACGCCGGATGACCCCAACAGGCCGGAGTGGGTGACGGCGGGGGCGGCGGCCAATCCCGATTTTCTGTTCTCGTTTTACTATCGCTACATGCTGGCCGAGGCTTGGCTCAAGGTCCCGCGCTTGGGCGCGCTCAACATGCACGGATCGTTGCTGCCCAAGTATCGCGGCAGGGCGCCGGTGCACTGGGCCATTCTCAAGGGCGAGTCGGCAACCGGCGCCAGTCTGCACTATATGCTGGAAAAGCCGGATGCCGGCGCGCTCGTCGATCAGCAAGCCGTGCCCATATTGGAGAACGACACGGCGCTCGACGTGTCGCTCAAGGTCGCCGAGGCGGCCGAACAGGTGCTGCGGCGCAGCCTGCCGGCGCTGGTGTCGGGCAGCGCAACGGCGAGGCCGCTCGATCTGAAGCTGGGTTCCTACTTTGGCCGGCGCCGTCCTGAGGATGGACGCATTGATTGGGGGCGGGGCGCGCGAGAGATTCACGACCTGGTGCGAGCCGTCGCGCCGCCTTTTCCGGGTGCCTTTACCGAGGTAAACGGGTGTAGGCTTGCGGTTCTCGAGACGCGTGTGGACGCGCAGCCGGCGCGATACTCGCACCAAGCGCCCTGTCTGTATGCCGTGGACGGAGCGTGGTACGCCGACTGCATCGATGGCCGGCGCCTGCGGATCGTGCGGCTCGCGATGAATGGCGAGCCTTTGACGCCCGCCGGCGTGCCGCCGGCCTTAGGCTCAACGCCGCTGGCACTGGTGTGAGCTCCGGGGTCGCCTCGACCCCGTTAACAGTTGCGCGAAGCGCATGATAGAGGGTTAATTTTGAAAAACGTTCTCATACTCGGAGTCAATGGGTTCATCGGTCACCATCTGAGCAAGTACATCCTGGCTCACACGGACTGGCATATTTACGGCATGGATCTGCAATCCGAGCGCGTCGGCACCCTGCTCGGGAACCCGAAATTTCATTTCGTGGAAGGCGATATCACCATCAATCGGGAGTGGGTCGAGTACCACGTGCGCAAGTGCGATGTGATTCTGCCCTTGGTGGCCATCGCGACGCCGGCGACCTATGTCCGCGAGCCGCTGCGGGTATTCGAACTGGATTTCGAGGCCAACCTGCCCATCATTCGCCACTGCGTCAAGTACAAGAAACGCGTGGTGTTTCCCTCGACCTCCGAGGTGTATGGGGCGAGCCGGGACAAGGAATTCGATTCCGACACATCCGAGCTGGTCTTGGGTCCCATCCACAAGCAACGCTGGATCTACTCCTGCGTGAAGCAGCTGCTGGATCGCATCATCTATGCCTATGGCCAGCAGGGGCTGCAGTTCACCTTGTTCCGTCCTTTCAACTGGATCGGTTCCGGCCTCGACAGCATGGATGATCCGAAGGAAGGTTCATCGCGGGTGCTCACCCAGTTCCTGGGGCACATCGTGCGCGGCGAAGCGATCAAGCTGGTCGACGGCGGCAAACAAACCCGCTCCTTCACCTTCATCGACGATGCGGTGGAGTGCCTGACCACCATCATCGACAATCCGCACGGGATTGCCGACGGCAAGATCTACAACATCGGCAACCCCCACAATTTGTACTCGATCCGCGAGCTGGCGCAGATGATGCTGGAAATCGCGTTGTCACGGCCGGAATACGCACCCACCGCGCGCAATACCAAGCTCGTCGACATTTCCGCTCTGGACTACTACGGCAAGGGTTATGCGGATATCCCGGCGCGGCAGCCGTCGATCAAGAACACCACGGCGGAGCTCAAGTGGACGCCGAAAACCGACATGCGCGCCGCATTGAAGGCGATCTTCGATTCGTATGCGCAAAGTCTGCCGTCGGCCTCCGCGCTGTTGTCGCGCGATGCATGAGAGCACATGCATCGGCCTGAAGGTCGATGTGGACACCCTGCGAGGCACGCGCGAAGGCGTGCCGCGCTTGGTCGCGTTGCTCAAGAAATTCGGGCTGGATGCGACGTTTTATTTTTCGGTCGGGCCGGATAATACCGGGCGCGCCCTGCGCCGGGTGTTTCGCAAGGGTTTTGCGCAAAAGGTGGCGCGCACCTCGGTGCTCAAGCACTACGGCTTGAAAACCCTGCTCTACGGTGTGCTGCTGCCGGGACCGGACATCGGTCGAGGCGCGGGTGCCGTGATGCGCAGCGTGCACGACGCGGGTTTCGAGGTGGGGCTGCACACCCATGATCACGTGCGCTGGCAGGACTACGTGGCCGCGGCCACGGCGGCCTGGACTCGGATTGAGTTCGAGCGGGGCCTGGAAGCCTTTGAGAGGGTGTTCGGTTTTCCGCCGCAATCGCATGCCGCCGCGGGCTGGCAGATCAACGACCATGGTCTCGAGCTCGAACGCGAACACGGATTGCTTTACGCCAGCGATACGCGCGGCGGACCGCCGTTCCGTCCGGTGCTGGCGCAGGGCATCAGTACCTGTCCGCAGCTGCCGACGACCTTGCCCACCTTTGACGAGATTCTGGGCGTCGACGGCCTCGGCGAAGCGGGTCTTGCAGACGCCGTGTTCAGCTTATCCGCGGCGGCTGCCGCGGACGCAGCCCGCTCGGTAAGCAATTTGCAGGTGTTCACTCTGCACGCAGAGCTTGAGGGCATGCTGCTGCTCGACGCCTTCGAAACCCTGCTGGTGAAGTGGCGGGAGTCGGGTGCCGTGATCACCCGCATGGCCAAGATTCATGAACTCGCGATGCGCCGGCCGCTGCCGGCTCGCTGGGTCGTCATGGGCGAGGTGGCGGGCCGGTCCGGCCGATTGGCGGTGCAATCGGCAAGCGCGGCGGCTCCGGCGAGCGGGGCAGCCTCGGCGTGAGCGGCAGCCTCGGCGTGAGCGGCAGCGTCGGCGTGAGCGAATCCTCGATCGTCGCGCCGCGTGACCGGTGGGCGTACTGCGCGCTGGCCGCCCTGCTGGCCGTGTTATGGCTGGCGACCCTGCACGCCCGGCCGCTGTTCAATCCTGATGAAGGCCGCTACGCGGAAATCCCGCGCGAGATGCTGGAAGGCGGCGACTGGGTCGTTCCGCACTTGAACGGCTTGGCCTATATCGAAAAGCCGCCGCTGCAATACTGGGGCACGGCCTTGAGCTACCGACTGCTCGGCGCGAGCGAGTTCGCCGCACGGTTGTATAGCGCGCTCGCCGCGCTCTCGGCCATGGTGCTGGTGTGGTGGGCGGCGCGCCGGCTCTGGAGCACCGAAGCCGCCTGGCGGGCCGCGGCAGTACTGTCCGGCATGTTGATGTTCGTGGTCCTGGGCCAGCTGCTGACCTTGGACATGAGTCTGACGTTCTATATGACCTTGAGTCTCGTGGCCTTTCTGCGGGCGCAGCAGGCGGCGCCACAGGCCCGGACCTGGATGATCGTGGCGTGGGCGGCCACCGGCCTCGGGGTGCTCACCAAGGGTCTCATCGCTGCGGCCGTCCCGGCGGCCGTGTTGATGCTGTACAGCGTCTACGCCCGAGACTTCGCGCCGTGGCGCCGGCTTTACATAACCTGGGGCTTGCCGCTGTTTCTTGCCATCACCGTACCCTGGCACTGGCTTGCTGCGCGGCGCCTCCCGGATTTCCTGGAGTTTTTTTTCGTGCACGAGCATGTGGCGCGGTATCTGACTCCCATCGCGGATCGCCAGGAGCCCTGGTGGTTTTTCGTCGTCGTGTTCCTCGCAGGCAGCCTGCCGTGGACCCTGCCGGCGCTGCGGGCATTGGGCGGCGGCTGGCGCCGGCGCACGCCGGCCGCCGGCGGAACATTCCAGACCGAGCTGTTCCTGTGGATCTGGATCGTGTTCATCGGCGTCTTTTTCTCGCTGTCCGACTCGAAGCTCATGCCCTATATATTGCCGGCCATGCCGGCGCTGGCGCTGCTGGTGGCGGCACTGCCCGCGCCGGCGCTGAAGCGCGATTTTCTGTTCACGGCAATTCTGACGGTGGTGGCGGCCTTGAGCCTCGGGCTCGCGAGCCTTGATTGGCCGAGCCTGGTCGCGTCGTCGGACCGCAGCGTGTATTTTCTGCCGCTGGCCAAGCCGCTGCGGCAGATTGCGCTGGTGCTCCTGGCGTCGGGCGCCTTTGTGCTGGTGCAGCGAGTGCGCGATGCGACTCGAGCCGCCGCATTTCTAGGCGTGGGATGGTGTCTGGCCTGGCTGCTCCTGATTCGCGCCGCCGCGCTGGTGGCGCCCATCTACTCGGGCGTCGATCTCGCGGCCGCGCTTGAACTTGCCGACCGTGATGCGCCTGTCTACAGCGTGGGCACCTACGATCAATCCCTGACCTTTTATTTGCGGCGAACCGTCACGCTGGTGGCGTATCGTGGCGAACTTGATTATGGACTGCGCAAGGCGCCGGGCGCCGAGATCACCGATGTGGCGGAATTTCTCCGCCGCTGGTCATCGCCTGTCCGGGCCTTTGCGGTAATGGAGAAGAGCATGTTTGATGATTTCAAGAACCGCGGTGTGCCGATGCGCCTGATCGCGCAGAGCGCCAATCGCGTCCTGGTGGCGCGGCAATGAGCTGGATAACCTGGGGCTTGATCTTGACCGGCGTGGGCTTGAACGCCGCCGCCCAGCTGCTGCTCAAAGTGGCGACCCGGCCGCTCGCGCATGTGTCCGAGTTCAACGCCGACACGCTCGGCAGCAGCGTGTCGATTCTGTTCAAGAGCCCGTCGTTCTGGGCCGGCATGGTCTGCTATGCCGCGAGTCTGTGCGTGTGGCTGGCCGCGTTGTCCAAGGCGCCGGTGAGCACCGCCTATCCGATGCTGTCGCTGGGCTACGTGGTCGTCGCGGCCGTGTCGGTGATGTGGTTGGGCGAGAACATGACGCTTGCCAAGATGTTCGGCATCGCCTTGATCTGCGCCGGTGTGGTTCTGGTGTCAAGGAATTCCGCATGAAGCCCTTTCTTCCCTTTGCCCGTCCCTCGATCGATGAGGAGAGCATTGCCGCGGTCGCTCAGGTATTGCGCTCGGGACAACTGGCCAGCGGTCCCAAGGTGCAGGCCTTCGAGAGCGCGCTCGCGGCTTATCTGGGCGGCAATCGGCAGGTGCGGGTGATGACCTCGGCCACCGCCGGCCTGGAGATGGCGCTCGAAATCGCCGGCATCGGCGCGGGAGATGAAGTGATCGTCCCCGCCATGAGCTTCGCGGCGAGCGCCAATGTGGTTGCGCGCCTGCGCGCCAAGCCGGTGTTCGTCGACATCGATCTGTACACGCGCAACATCAATCTCGATCGGGTGGCCGCCGCCATCACGGCGAAGACCCGAGCCATCATGCCCGTGCACTTCGCCGGACTGCCGGTTGACATGGAGACGCTCCATGGATTGGCCGCGAAGCATGGCTTGCGCGTCGTCGAGGACGCGGCGCATGCCATCGGATCGCGTTACCGGGACAAGCTCATCGGCAGTTTCGGCGATCTGGTGGTGTTCAGTTTCCATCCGAACAAGAACATGACCACCCTCGAAGGCGGCGCCATCAGCACCGGCGACACCGCAGCGGCGGCTCTCATCGAGCAATATCGATTCCACGGCATCAAGCGCAATGCCGCCGGCGAAGTGGATGTGATGTTTCCCGGAGCCAAAAGCAATCTCACCGATGTGGCGGCGCAAGTCGGCATCGATCAGCTGCGCCGCTTGGATGGCTTCAATGCGCGGCGCCGGGCACTGGCCATGCGTTACTTCGAGGAATTCGCGGGATTTGGAGGCGTGGTGCTGCCGTCGCGCGGCGACACGGGCCACAGCTGGCACATGTTTCAAGTGCTGATCGACTTCCGGGCGCGGGGCATGACGCGGCCGGCATTTCAAAACATCATGGCCGATCGCGGCATCGGCATCGGCGTGCACTATCCGAGCATTCCCGGCCTTAAATTTTACCGGGAACAAGGATATCGCGAGGAAGACACGCCGGTCGCCGCGCGAGTGGGACGCGAGACCGTCACCTTGCCGTTGTTTCCGGCCATGAGCGATGAGGATGTGGTGCGGGTGTGTCGTGAGCTGCGAGAAGTTTTGGGTGCGGCGTCCGCACCGTAGACGCGCACATATCCGCTGCCCATTCCTTGGTTCGCGCGCTTGCGGGCAAAAAAAGGATGGCGCAAACTTTCGCCGGCTCGATTCAGCTCCACAGGAAACCCCACCATGAAGCGTTTATTGATTCTTGCACTAGGCAGCACGGTGCTTGCCGCGCCGTTGTACGCCGCATTGAAGACCGGTGCCCAAGCCCCTGATTTCACCACCCAGGCGACTCTCGCCGGCAAGCCGTTCAAGTTTTCCCTGGCCGAAGCGCTGAAGAGCGGCCCGGTCGTGCTGTATTTTTATCCCGCGGCGTTCACCAAGGGCTGCACCGTCGAGGCGCATGAGTTCGCCGAGGCCACCGACAAGTTCAAGGCCCTGGGCGCCACGGTGATCGGGGTGTCGCACGATCCCATCGATACGCTCAATAAATTCTCAGTGAGTGAATGCCGCAATAAGTTTGCGGTGGCGTCGGATGCCGATCAGAGCATCACCAAAGCCTACGACGCCGTGCTGGCCGTCAAGCCCGAGTATGCCAATCGTACGTCGTATGTCATCGCGCCGACCGGCAAGATCATCTATGAGTACACGGATTTGGACCCCGATAAGCACGTCGGCAACACCATGGGCGCCGTGGAGAAGTGGAAGGCGGAGCACAAGGGAGCGTAGATTTTTAGCGATTCTCCGGCGCGGCCGCATCGGGAGGCCGCGCCTATTCGCGCCATTCCGGGAACGCCTGCCAACTGCGATACGCTGCGAAATCATGATTCGGCCAGAGTTCGGCGTCCTCCGCTCGGGACAGGGCGTTGAGTTTTCGAATGCTCTCCAAGGCCTGCGAATCATTGTCCTGCCAGCAGTAGCCCGGTGCGACTTCATCGGAGAGATTTTCGCGTAGATCGGCGGCATCCCCGCAGAGAATGACGGGCCGGCCCTTCGGCAATTCGATGAACAGCGACATGTGACCCGCGGTGTGGCCCGGGCTCGTGATGGCGCGGACCCCGGTCGACACCATGTACTCGTCCGTCTGCAGCCGCCATCGATCCGTATCGGCGGCCTCGTCCTCGAATACCCCGCCGTCGAGCCCGGTTTTCGCGGCCGCCAATTCATCGCGATGCACATGCACTTCGCAACCCGGCAGGTCGCATAGGCCGCCTGCATGATCGAAGTGCAGATGTCCGAGAAACACGACATCGATGTCCTTCGCCGAGAGCCCGAGCCGCGCGAGATAGCGGGGAATCCGCTGCTCCTCCGACATCTGCGGTGGTTCGAATTGAGGCCGCATGGGATCGAAGAAGCGTGACCGCAGTTCGGGGCTGGCGATCTTGCGATAGTCGCATCCCACGTCGTACAAAATGCGGCCTTGGGGCGTCTCGATGAGATACGCCAGAATGGGCGCATCGATGTACTGCCCGTGGCCGCGGTTGCGCGTGGAGACCACCTTTTCGTAGCGCTGGGTGCCGGTGAGGAGCGGCCACAGCCGCAGTGCGCGGGACATCATTTATCTCCGGGGCTGCGAACACGATAGTGCAGCCGGGCTCAGTTGCCGAGAGCATCGTAGGGATCGGATATTTTACGACTAACTCATTCTTCATCGATTTCGGGTCTGGCATCGAGGGATGGAGGTAAGCATATTTTTGCGCGCCTTTTGGGATGGAATCATCCCGGAAAGTGCGCGGTTGCCACGGGCCTATAAATGCTTGCTTCGGATGGTGTTACCCACTAATATATGAAATTAGTGGGTAATAAGCCGAACGCGGCTTTTACTCATTGAAATTCAAATTTGGTGGGCAGTTGGCAATGTCTAATTCCCTTTATCGCCTCCACGAACTGACCATTCGCACTCTGTACTCGGAAGTTAAAGAGCGCGCGGGTGTTGTCGGCGACCTTCTGCCGGGTACCCCGGGTACCCTCGTCAAACGGGCAGGGACCGGACATGAATACTGGTACCGCTCTTATTACCCACTCCCGAAGAAACGCTCCGAAGAATTCGTCGGCTCGGTGAGTAACGAAGCGGCCTACGAGGCGATGCAGGGTCGAATCGCGCATTCGGAATGGACGGCCAAGCAGGTATCTGCGCTCTCAAAGCTAGGCTATCAAGTCGCCGACAAAGGCGTCGCCAGCGTCCTGGTGGAATTGCACAACCGCCAGATGTTCCAAGCCGGTCTCGTCGTGGTCGGTACCTTGGCCTACATGAGCTGGCTCAACGAGTATGGCGCCATGGCGACCGCGGCCCGGACGCAAGACGTCGATCTCGCGCGCCGGCACAGATTGAAGCTTGCGACTACGGTGCCGTTCTTGTCCAGCAGGCAAGCGACCCAACTCCCCTTTGCCAGAGTCCCTGGCATGCCGAGTCACAAGCCATCGACTTCCGTGAAGTTGCCGGGCGCCGAGGGCTTGCGCGTTGATATTCTCGCCCCCGGTCCGGTGCTGGGTGAAATCGTCGCCGTGCCAGAACTCGATTGGCACGCTCAAGCGAGCCCTTTCTACGATTATCTGCTCGAAGGTAGCCGGCCGGCGGCCATGCTCGCTGGCGGACACTGCATTCCCATCCTGCTACCGGAAGTGGCGCGCATGATTTGGCACAAACTCTACTCGAGCACCGACCGCGTAAAGGAGCCAACGAAGGCCGAGAAGGACCTTGTGCAAGCTGTGACACTGGCGGCAATCCTGGTCGAACAGGAAAGTGTGTCGCTACGCGAAACCTTCAGTCGCGCGCCGCGGGTGCTGCGCGCCGCCGCTATTTCACGGTTGCCGCGAATCGAGGCGCTTCTCGGCGCACATCCGCAAGCGCTCGATGGGTTTCCGGGGCTGAAGTGACCTTCCAGTGCAAACTGGCTGCGGACACGATATCAACCGCCGCCGCCGCAATTCGACGCCGCCGGCTTCCCCGCGAAGCGAGCCCGGATCCACTCGAGCTGATCCGGCGTCGATTTCTCCATGGTGGGATCGTGATCGAGTCCCGGGTAGCTGCGGAATGTCACCGCCTGCTTCTTGGCGCACATCTGCTTGACCGCGGCGCGCACCCCTTCGATCGGCACGGTCTGATCCGCCTCGCCGGCGATCACGAATAGCGGGCCGCCGATGGACGCGTTGGCCACCGCGTTGCCTTCGAAGAAACGATGCACCCATGGGCTTTTCTCCCACTGTGGCCGCAGCAGGGTGCCGACGGGCAGCGCGGCATACAGCGCATAGCCGTAATAGAAGCACCCCTTGGTCGAGGCATCGGAGTAGTGCGCGAGGACGCCGTCCGATAGCAGGTCATGCGGATTGAACTCCGGATACCGCGCGTGGATTCCGGCGGCCATGAAGGCCAGATAAAAGCCGACGCCGGGCGTGTTGCTCAAGTGACTGAAGAAATCCACCTCTCGCGCGACCCCCGCCACTGACACGGCGCCGAGGTAATCGGGATCCTTGAGGTCGTATTCCGCTTCGGCCACGCCCCAGGCCGCGAGCCCGCCTTGCGAGTGTCCGTCGACCACCCATTTAGATCCGAGACTGCGAACCGCCGCGCGCGCCGCCGGAATCGAGTAAACGACATCGTGCGCTTGCGCGACCTTGTTGATGTACTGATGCGGACCGCCATCGCTGCCGAGTCCGTGGTAGTCGGTGGCCACCACGGCGAACCCCGCGGCGACCATGGGCATCAGGCCCTCATCGCCGTAGTACACGTCCTTCATGGCGGAGGGCGCGCACTGGCGGGCAACGCCGCTGGTGCCGTGCGCCCAGGCGATGACGGGCCAGCCTTTCGGGCCGGGCGTTCCGCCGGGAATCAGCACCACGCCCGAGGTGGCGACGTCCCCACCGGTCGCATCCACTGAGTGATAGAGAATTCGCACCGCGGTGGCGCCTTTCGGCAATGCATACCCGGCGAAGCTTTCCTGACGCAACAGGTCGCCCGGCTTGGTCGTGGATAAATTGGCCGGTGTCGCATAAAAATCCGTCAGCGGCAGCCGATCGGCTTGTTCCATCGCGACCGCTTCCGCCAGAGTTTTCGGCATCTCCTGTGCATGCACCTGGCCCAGAGACGCCAGCGCGAATGCGCACCCCAGCAACTGACGCCCCGCGCGCATCTACTTCGGCTCGAATTTCAAGGCCACGCCGTTCATGCAGTAGCGCTCGCCGGTGGGCTGCGGTCCGTCCGGGAACACATGCCCCAGGTGTCCGCCGCAACGGGCGCAATGCACCTCGGTGCGCGCCATGCCGAGACTGCGATCCGTGGTCGTGTCCACCGCCTTAGGGAGCGGCGCAAAGAAACTCGGCCAGCCGGTGCCGCTGTCGAATTTCGTGGACGACTCGAACAGCGGCAGGCCGCAGGCCGCGCAGGCGTACATGCCGGCTCGGTGTTCTTTGTTGAGCGGACTGGTGCCGGCGCGTTCGGTGCCGTGCTTGCGCATGACGGAGAAGGTTTCGGGGGGCAATGTCTTCTTCCATTCCTCATCGGAGCGCTGGATCGGTGATTTCGGAGTGTCATTCATCGGGGTCTCCTCGAGGTTTTCGCCGTGGGAACTATCTTACTACTCATGCGCCCGTGGCATGAGCAACTTGGCGATCAGCGAGGTCCAGCCCGATTGATGCGATGCGCCGACCCCGCGGCCGGTGTCGCCGTGAAAATACTCGTAGAAAGGAATGTAGTCACGGTAATTCGGGTCCGTCTGCAGCTGCGGCTGATGGCGCAGCACCGCGCGCTCGCCGTTGGCGTCCTTGAGGAAAATGCGCGCCAGGCGATGCGATAATTCGGTCGCCACCTCGGCAATGGTCATATAGCGCCCCGAGCCCGTCGGGCATTCGACCCTGAAGTCGTCGCCGTAGTAGTGATGAAATTTCTGCAAGCTTTCGACGATGAGGAAATTCATCGGAAACCAAATCGGTCCGCGCCAATTGGAATTGCCGCCGAATTGCCGGGATTCGGATTCGCCCGGCGCGTAGCGCACCGACAAATCCGTGTGGTCCACCTTGAACACGTAGGGGTGCGCGAGATGCACCCTTGAGAGCGCACGAACGCCGTAATCCGACAGGAACTCGGATTCATCCAGCATGCGCCGCAGCAGCCTTTTCATGCGATGCCCGCGCAGCAGCGACAGCAGCCGCCGCTGGCCGCGTCCCGGGGACTCCCAATGCGACACCAGACTCGCCAGGTCCGGCCGGTGATTCAAAAACCACTCCAGCCGCTTGCGGAAGCCCGGAAGGCTGTCGAGCAGCTCCGGCTCGAGGGTCTCGACCGCGAACAGGGGGATCAACCCCACCATGGAGCGGACCCGCAGCCGCACTCTTTCATCGTTCGGCAGATTGAGCACGTCGTAGAAGAACTGATCGTCCTCGTCCCATAGACCCACGTCCGCGCTGAACATGCAGCTCATCGCCTCGGCGATATTCAAGAAATGCTCGAAGAATTTACTCGCGATGTCCTCGTACACATGATTGTGCTGGGCGAGCTCGAGCGCGATGCGCATCAGATTCAGCGAGTACATCGCCATCCAGCTCGTGCCGTCCGACTGATTGATGTAGCCGCCGGTGGGCAGCTGCGCGCTGCGGTCGAACACGCCGATATTGTCCAGGCCGAGAAATCCCCCCTGAAAAATATTGCGGCCCGAATTGTCCTTCCGATTCACCCACCAGGTGAAATTCAGCATCAGCTTGTGAAACACGCGCTCGAGGAACTCGAGGTCGCCCCGGCCGTTGCTTTGTTTGCGGTCGATCTGATACACGCGCCAGGCGGCCCAGGCGTGCACCGGCGGGTTGACGTCGCTGAACGCCCACTCGTAGGCGGGAACCTGGCCGTTGGGATGCATGTACCATTCGCGCGTCAGCAGCACCAGCTGATGCTTGGCGAACTCGGCGTCGATCAAAGCGAAGGGAATGCAATGGAAGGCCAGATCCCAGGAGGCATACCAGGGATATTCCCACTTGTCCGGCATGGAAAGAATCTCGGCGTTATTGAGATTGCGCCATTCGATATTGCGGCCGCGCAGCCGAGACTCCGGCGGTTGCACCTGGCCGGGGTCGCCCTTGAGCCAGCGCGGAATATCCAAGCGGTAACATTGCTTGCTCCAGATCAGCCCGGCGAACGCCTGGCGCTGGACCAGGCGCTCGTCGCGCGAGGTCATGTCCTTCTGCAGATCGGCGTAAAAATGATCGGCTTCGATGTGCCGCTGCGCCATGCAATCATTGAAATCCTCGAAGGGTTCCGGCATCGCGCGCCGCGACAGCCGCAGCCGATACACCTGCTTGGCCAGACCGGCGATCGTCGATTGGAACCACACGCCGGCCTTGGTGCCGATGTTGGCGGGATTCACCCTATCGGTACGCCCGCCGACGATGCGCTCGTGAAAGCCGTCCTTGAAATAGCCGGTGCCGCCCGTATTCCACAGCCGCGGCGCATTGGATTCATTTTCGGTGAACAGCAAGTCCGCCGCGCCGTCGAAGTACAGGCGGCTCATGCCGAGAGCCGCAGGCTCGATGGCGACGGCGCCGTCCACCGCGCGCAAGGCGGGCTTGGCCGACCCCGGCTCCCAGGTCCAGGTGTTGCGCAGGACCAGTTGCGGGATCAGATGCAGCACCGCGGGCGCCCCGCCGCGATTCCATGCCGTGATCTTCATCAGAATATCGCCGGGCTCGGCCTGTGCGTACTCGATGAACACATCGAAGTAGCGATCCTCGGCGAACACGCCGGTGTCCAGAAGCTCGTATTCCGGAACGTCCGTGCCGCGGCGGCCGTTCTCGGCGACCAGATCCGCATAGGGAAAGGGGTGTTGCGGATACTTGTAGAGCATCCTCAAGTACGAGTGAGTGGGGGTGGCATCCAGATAAAAATAATGTTCCTTGACGTCCTCGCCGTGGTTGCCCTCGGCGTTCGTCACTCCGAACAGGCGCTCTTTCAAAATCGGATCGCAGCCGTTCCATAAGGCCAAACTCAAGCACACCAATTGCTCGGCATCGGAAAAGCCGGCGATGCCGTCCTCGCCCCACCGATAGGCGCGGCTGCGGGCGTGATCGTGGGGAAAATATTCCCAGGCCGTGCCGCCCGGGCTGTAGTCCTCGCGCACCGTGCCCCACTGGCGTTCGCTCAAGTAAGGGCCCCAGTGATGCCAGCCTTCGCGGCCCGGCACGTTGGCGAGCAGGCGCTCGCGCTCGGTATTCATGAATTGTTCAACTCGTCGAGATCTCGCGCTCGAGGTACATCCAGGAGCGCAGGATCTCAGCGACGCTCCAGGCCTGTGCGAAACAGCCGCGCGCACCGTGAGGCGCGTCACCGTCGAAGATCTCGCTCACCGTGCCAACACAGGCGCTGTCCAGGTGCTGCGCCAGGGGCGCCAGAAACGACTGCGCGAGGCGCGCGTCGCCGTACACTCGATAGTGAGCCCGGACAAAGGGCCCGAGCAGCCAGGCCCACACCGTGCCCATGTGGTACGCGGCATCCCGTTGCCCGGGGTCGCCCGTGTAGCGGCCGATGTAGCCTGGGTCCTGGGGACTCAAGCTGCGCAGTCCGTGACTGGTGAGAAGTTCGCGGCCGCAGCGATCGACCACGGCGCGCATCTGTTCGGGCGCCAAGGTGCAGCAGGGCAGTGCAACGGCCAGGATCTGGTTCGGCCGTACGCGGTCATCGTGCGTGCTTCCTTCGACATCGAGCACATCGTACAGGCATGCACGCTCCTCGTTCCAGAACCGGCCGAAACTTGCGCCGGCGCGCTCGAGCAGGGACTGGCAGAAGCGCTTCTCGCCGCCATTGCGCAAAGTGGAGGCGAGGCGCACGGCGACATCCAAGGCGTTCAGCCACAGCGCATTGATTTCGACGGGCTTGCCGATCCGCGGGGTGAACACCTGATCGCCGTGCTTGGCGTCCATCCAGGTCAACTGGGTGCCCGGCTCGCCCGCCCGCAGCAGGCCATCGGCGGGATCGACGCGAATACGAAAGCGAGTGCCGTCCGAATGCGCGTGGACGACGGCCATCAGGGTGGGAAATAATTCGCGCATCAGGTCGGCGTCGCGCGTCGTCTTCAAGTAGTCATCGAGGGCCTGAAACATCCACAGCGTGGCATCGGCCGTGTTGTATTGCGGCGCCTCGCCGCCGTCGGGAAAGGAATTGGGCAGCATCCCGCGATCGACGAAGCCCGCGTAGGTGCGCAAGATTCCCGCCGTGAGGTCGTAGCGTCCCAGTGACGTCGCAAGGCCGGGCAGGGAAATCATGGTGTCCCGGCCCCAGTCGGTGAACCAGGGGTAGCCCGCGATGATGCTGCACCCGGCCGCAGGACCTGGCTCGCCGCGGCGTACGACGAATTGATCGGACGCCTGCGCCAGCCGGCGAATCCAGGCGGGCGCCGATTTTGGCAACGGCGCGCAGCGTCGCTGCGCAGCCGCCTTCAAGGCCTCGAGGATTTCCGCACCCGCGGCCGGCGCCGCAGTCTCCGCCGTCGCCATCAAAAACACCGGCACGTTCGCGCTCAAGTCCGCGGTGAAGGTTCCGGGCGTCAACAAATCCTCCGTCGCATCGAGACCCCTTTCGGCTTCCATTCGATGCCAGAAGTTCCAGTACCACTCGGGCGAGGCCGTGTATTGCCCGTGACTGATCGACAGCCGATAGGCGCGCGCTCCGTCGAAGGCTTGCACCCGGCAGCCTGCGGCATCCGCCTCGAGCTTGAAGTCCTTGGGCCCGCGGCTCTGGCTGTGATGTTCGCGATACGTGATCAAGGGTTTGAGCCTGGCCTGCAGCGGCCCCGTCGCGCGGATCAGCTCCAGGCGCAAGTAGCTGGTGTTGGCCCCGGGGGCCATGAAAATTTTCTGCTCTAGCAGCGCGTCGGCGACCGCGTAGCGCCATGTTGGAATGCCGTCCTCGACGGCGAAGGATTCCAAGTGAACGAAGCCCTGGCCGCTGATCGCGCCGCCGGTGAACTCATTCGCCGACAGGTCTGTCTCTGCATCCAGATACCGCACGCGGACCTCGATCTTCGCCACCAGCAACATGCGCTCGACCGGGGGCTTGAGACTCGCGATGAGAAATCCATGATAGCGGCGGGTGTTGGCTCCGGCGACCGTGCCGCTGGCATAACCACCAAGACCGTTCGTCGCCAGCCATTCCACGCCGCTGGCGCGTTCCCAAATGCCGCAGATTTGCCGGCCCAGAATCATCCGCGATGTCCCTAGGTCGAAAGGGCATCGTCTCGAGGCACGACACCGGTAGTTTTGATAACCATATCACAGCTCGACGCTTTTCTGTGGCGCGGCACGCTCTATTCCACAAGCGCACTTGTGGGCCACCCTATAACCTGTAATCATTTTGCCTCTCTACGCCGGCCCGGAGATTCAACATGACCACTCCAATCGACGTCGCCATCATCGGTGCCGGACCGTATGGCTTGTCGATCGCCGCCCATCTGCGTGACGCCGGAGTTTCATTCCGCATCTTCGGCGAACCCATGAAAAACTGGCGTTCACGCATGCCGAAAGGAATGCACCTGAAGTCGGACGGATTTGCATCGTCGCTATTCGATCCGGAACGGCACTTCACCTTGGCCAAGTACTGTGCCGACGAGGGCATTCCCTATGCGGACTTAGGCAGGCCGGTTGCGCTGGAAACATTTTCGTCGTATGGAATGGCATTTCAGAAGCGCATGGTCCCTTCTCTGGACACCCGTTCGGTCGCCAGATTGGAATGCAATCGCGATGGATTTCGGTTGACACTCGCCGACGGCGAGGAGCTGGAGGCGCGGCGCGTGGTCATAGCCACGGGCATCAGCTATTTCGAGTATCTACCGAGCGAGCTTCGCGATCTTCCGCGCACTCGTTGTTCGCATTCCGCCGATAATCACGACTTGAGAGGATACCAGGGTCGCCAAGTGCTGGTGCTCGGCCGCGGCGCCTCGTCCACCGACATCGCCGCGCTGTTGTTGGACCAGGGAGCCTCGGTACAAATTGTGTCCCGCGAACCGGTGATCTTTCATCTGCCGCCAGGCGACAAACCGCGGACGAGGTGGCAGCGCATTCGAAACCCGAATTTCGGCTTGGGTCCAAATCTTAAATCGGCCGTCTATACGCTCTTCCCGAACCTGTTTCGCTTGCTACCGGTTCGTCTTCGCCAGCGCATCGTCAGGCGCCACCTGGGTCCGGCGGCGGTATGGTTCATCCGGGACAAGCTGGTCGGCCATGTTTCCATGCGATCGGGATACATACTGAAGGCCGCTGATGAGCGGAACGGCCGCGTTCACGTTGAGTTTACGCATCGAGACGGAAGCACTCTCGGATTGGAAGTCGACCATGTCATCGCCGGCACCGGATACCAGGTCGACCTGGAACGCCTGCCCTTCCTCGACGCTGCCGTCCGCGCGCGGGTCGCACTGGAGGGCACTTCTCCGGCGCTGTCAGGGCACTTCGAGTCTTCGGTGCCGGGCTTGTATTTCGTCGGCATGGCTTCCGCCGTGAGCTTCGGTCCGCTCACCCGCTTCGCCCACGGCGCGGGGTTTACGGCACGCCGAATCAGCGCTCATCTTCGCCGGCCCCGCTCGCGAGAATCGGTTGACCATCTCGCTCGCGCGATGCAATGACGGATTTCGGCGGCGCGGCGCCCGCGGTCGCGATCTTTGATAACTACTGGGGGGCGACACTGGCATTTGCCAGGTCCCTTGGACACAAGGGCGTGCCTTTGCATTTCTACGGCAGCGGCGCCGGCAGATGGTCGCGCTATTGCACCCGTCGCTTCAGTTGCCCGCCAATCGACAATGCAGATGAATTTCTACCCTGGCTACGGGACAGGGTGCGAGGCGGCGATATCTCACGCGTTGCGCCCACCACGGATTTGATCGCCTTCTACGTCTCGGCACTGCGCGAGGAGTTTGCGCAAGAGGTGCAGCGCACGGTGGCGCCGCTGGCGGAAATTGTAAACTGCCTGATCAAGACCCGTTTCTCGGCGATCAGCGCGGCCGCCGGGCATCCCCAGCTTGCCGCACTGGCGCCCGACACTTTGGAGGGAGCGGTTGCCGCTGCATCGGTACTGGGATATCCCCTGATGCTGAAACCAAATTCGCATCTGGGAGTGGGTGTCTTCGAACGCGGCGCGTTGATCTTGAACGAGACCGATTTGCGGCGCCGCTTCCGCCGCTACGACGCCAGTCCGGGGCAAGAGCGTGTTGCCGCCGCATATCCGGAACTGATGTGGCCGCTGCTGCAGCGGTACATCCCCTCGGCGCGCAATCGTGTCTACAGCGTCAGCGGAATCAAGGACGCGGACGGCGGTATTTTGACCGCCGCGCTGTCGTACAAGCAGGAACAATGGCCGCCCGATGTCGGTGTCAGCACGGTACAAATTGGGTACGAGGATGCACGAATTCTCGAAGCCGGATTGCAGATCGTCAATCAGGTCCTGTCGCGAGGTATCTTCGAAGTGGAGTTGTTGGCCGATGGCAACGCGCTGTACGCCATCGATCTGAATCCGCGCGCGTTTGGTTTTCTCGAACTGGACATCGCCCGCGGATGCGACCTTCCCTGGCTGTGGTATCGCTCGACCATCGAACCGCCGGCGCCGGAACCGCTGCCATTGCCGCGAGCTTCCATTGACGCACGCCATTGGCTGATGCACATCATGACGGTTCTGGCGCAGCCCTTCAGCGGCACCGGCGCCACCTTAAACGGGGAGCGGCGTGACTCGCGCAGATCCCGTCAGTCGGTCTCCATGCTAGGGTCTTGGAGCGATCCCTTGCCGATGCTCATCAGCAACGTGTATCTGCTGCGTCATCCTCGTTATTTGCTGCGTGCGCAGGTCGCGTCCCTGCGCGCCTCGCGCCGGCCAGAATGATTCAGGTCTTCGTCCGAGGCGCGATGCTTACTGCGCGATGAGAAATACCATTCCGCTGACACTCATCGCGCTCGTGCTCGCCTGGCTGCCGTACCGGAGCCCGGCGGACAGCGGCGCCGCACCCGGCGTGGCGACGCCCGGCGCTTCATCGGGCATGAAGCTGATCTCGCTGGGCTCAAGCGCCTATGTATCGAGCGGCACGGCATCGCGCGCCTACCACAGCACTCGAAATGATTACTGGCGCTCGTCGGGACTGCCGGCTGCGCTGGCGTACGATCTGTCGTCGGTGCCGGCGGCGAATAGACGCAGCATTTACGTGCTTTGGTACAACGATCCGACCTATGGCTACGACCATACGCTCGGCGGCGGCCCGGGATACAACAATCCGGGCAGCTATACCCTCGAAGCCAATGCCGCGGCGGGCGGAAGTCTTCCCACCTCGGGTTGGGTGACGCTGGAGAGCGTCGTCGGCAATGTACTGCATTCGAGGGACAGCGTACTGCCTTTTGCGGGCTATAACTGGGTCCGAATCAATGCGTCGGTGTCGGATGGCTCGCCGGGCAACAGCGACATCGTTCTGAGCCTGGACGTTTACGACGCCGGCGGGGGGGTCACGGACGGCTGGCTGTTCGCGGGCGATTCCATCACCGCGAATGGCATGGGACACAACGATCTGTCCGTTCATGCGGAGAGCTTTACCAATCAAGTCGGAGCGCTCAGCGGCATCTATCCGCCGCAGCAAAATGCGGGCATGGGCGGATGGTCAGCCGGCGATCTGATCCCGCACCTTCCGCGGTGGCTGCAAGCATTCCATGGCAAGTACGTGACCTTGAGCCTTGGCACGAACGACGCGGCCGGTGGGGCCGCGCCCGGCGCCTTCTACGACAACATGGCCGCACTGATCAAGCAAGTGCTGGCGGCCGGGAAAATCCCGGTGGTGCCGACCATTCCCTGGTCGCGCGATCCTACCCACGCCAGGAACATTCCAGCGCTCAATAAGCAGATACAAAAACTCTATCGGGCGTTTCCGAGCGTGATCCCAGGTCCTGATTTGTATGCCTACCTTGAAGCTCATGAGGACTACATTTCTTCCGACAATGTTCATCCGACCGACGCAGGGTTGGCGGCCGTACGGACCCTGTGGGCGACGGTCGCGGCGAAATCCATCTATGGCTTGAAGTGAAAGATTGTCCTGCCCGTCGCCGCAATTCTCAACCCTTTAATCCTTAACGATAAATTGCCCGAGTACGGACCATGTCTGGCACCGTACAGACCCAACGAAATGAGACGGCTAGGGTGGCTTGATGGGTGGAATTGTTTGAAGACCGCGACCACTCCGCAGTTGATCGGAGTTCAATACCTGCGCGCCATCGCCGCGCTAATGGTCGCGTACTTCCACGCGCTGATTCAATTCCCGCAATACCACCCTTCCTTGAGCCGATACTTGTTCGCAGACGCTCACCTGGCAAACGGCGTCGACCTATTCTTCGTCATCAGTGGATTCATCATGTTGGTCTCCAGCCAGCGCACGCTGCCCGGTGATTTTGTCGTCCGGCGCATCATCAGGATCGTCCCGCTTTATTGGACATTGACTACCGTGTTGGCACTCATCCTGTTATGGCACCCCGCGCTGTTTCGCACTACAGTGATGGGCGCCGGTTACTTTGCCAAGAGCCTGTTGTTCGTTCCGTACTCGAATCCGGGGCAGCAGGGCCAGTTGTTCCCACTGTTGGCACCCGGATGGTCGCTGAACCTCGAAATGTTCTTTTACGCGATATTTGCCTGCGCATTGTTTGTTCCATTGAATCGCCGCGTCGTCCTGGCCGGAGTTACCTTTACGATTCTTGTCGGCTTGGGATATCTGCTTCGCAACGCAGCTCTCGGTGCCGAGATCGATTTTTTTTTCAACTTCAGACTTTTTGAGTTCCTGTTCGGCATGATGATTGCGCAATTCTATCTTGCCCGATCCCTGCGATTTCCGGCCGTCGTGTCGCTGATTTTGATATTGGGGGGATTTTTGACGCTGCTTGCCGGGTTTCCGATGCTGCACTTGGCGGGCGGCAGTACGCTCCAAGTGCTCCTCGAAAACGAACTGCCGGCTGCAGCGCTGGTGCTCGGTATCGTATCGCTGGAGGCGAAACGAGGTTTGCCCAAGCTGCCTTTCCTGGCGTTCCTGGGTGATGCCTCCTATTCAATGTATCTCAGCCACATATTCTCGCTGGGTGCCGCGAGCAAGATATGGCTCATGACCGGACTCATGCGGCCTACAACCTCTTCTGCGGTCGAGTTCGTGTTCTTTGCCCTGGTGTTCGTCGTGATCGGGACAGCTTTCACGTACCGGGTTTTGGAGCAGCCCATGCTGCTCCGGCTGCAACGATTGTATGCACTCCGGCGAACAGCAGTACCCCAACTCGAAAGGGTGGGGATCACGCAAGACGTTCGGGCCATTCCCCTCAGATTCATTGCGCTTGCGCCAGAGAATCCGCCTGTACCTGCCGTCCGGGCACCCGGTACTGCTTCAGGCATGAACCCTGTGGGCTGATTTAACGGCGAAATCAGTCTACGGCTCGAGGTCCGCCGCAAGTTATCCCGCGATTCGAAGGCGGCATTGCCGATTGGTTGTATACTAAGAAGTTTGACACCACTGGATGTGCGGATGGTTTGGGATCGCTTAAATGGAAAAGCCGCGTTGATTTGCGGCTCGGTGGCCTACGACACGATATTGCAGTTCCCGGACCGCTTCAAATCGCACATTCTTCCCGACAAGATTCATGTTTTGAATGTCTCGTTCCTGGTCCCCGACATGCGCCGCGAGTTCGGCGGCTGTGCGGCAAACATCGCCTACAGCCTCAGGCTGCTGGGCGATCGGGGAGTGCCCATGGCCACGGCGGGTGACGATTTCGCGCCGTACCTCGAGCGCCTGATCGCGCAGGGCATCCCGGTCGATCACATCAAAGTGGTGGATGGAACCTTTACCGCCCAGGCCTTCATCACCACCGACCTCGACGACAATCAAATTACGGCCTTTCATCCGGGCGCAATGCAGCAGGCCCATTTGAACACGGTGGCGGACGCGGGCTTGGGTGTAGCCCTCGGTATTGTGGCCCCGGACGGCCGGCAGGCCATGATCGAGCATGCGGCACAATTCGCGGCCGCCAAGATTCCGTTCATGTTCGATCCCGGTCAGGGAATGCCCATGTTTGGCGGCGAGGAGCTCAAAACCTTCATTCGGCAGGCGCGTTGGGTCGCCGTCAATGACTATGAATGGGGCCTATTGCAACAAAAGACCGGTTTGACGGTCTCTGATATCACGGCCCAGGTCGAGGCCTTGGTGGTCACCCGGGGCGCGGAAGGGTCGGTCATTTACACTAAGACTAAGACGGTGACGGTCCCCTGCGCTACCCCAAGGGCCATAGTCGATCCGACCGGTTGCGGGGATGCCTATCGCGCTGGTCTAATTCACGGCCTGCTGAAGGGTCTGGATTGGGAAACCACGGGTCGCGTCGCCTCTTTGATGGGTGCGATCAAGATCGAGTCGCGCGGACCACAGAACCACAGCTTTACGCTGCCGGAATTCGAGCGCCGATACCGGGACAATTTTGGCTAATTAGCTTAAGGAATTTGACGTATGAGCAGAAGCTTCTCCTTTACCTCGGAGTCGGTCTCGGAAGGTCACCCCGACAAGGTCGCCGACCAGATTTCGGATGGCGTGCTCGATGCCATTCTGGCGGCGGACCCCAAGGGACGCGTGGCCGTTGAAACGCTGGTCAAGACCGGCGTCGTGATCGTGGCCGGCGAGGTCACCACCAGCGCCTGGGTCGACGTGGAAGCCATCGTGCGCAAAACCGTGCTCGATATCGGCTACGACACCTCGGACATGGGCTTCGACGGCGCCAGTTGCGGAGTGCTCAACATCATCGGCAAGCAGTCGCCCGACATTGCGCAGGGTGTCGACCGCAAGGACGAACGCAAGCAAGGGGCCGGCGATCAGGGTCTGATGTTCGGTTACGCCACCAATGAAACCGATGTGCTCATGCCGGCGCCGATCACCCTCGCGCACCGACTGGTCAAGCGCCAAGCTCAGGTGCGCAAGAGCGGCAAGCTGCCGTGGCTGCGTCCGGACGCCAAGAGCCAGGTGACCTTGCGCTACGAGAACGACCAGCCCGTGGGCCTGGAGGCCGTGGTGCTGTCGACGCAGCACGAGGACAGCATCAGCACCAAGCAATTGCGCGAAGCCGTCATCGAGGAGATCTTGAAGCCGGTGCTGCCCGCCAAATGGATCGACAAGCACACCAAGTACCACATCAATCCCACCGGGCGATTCGTCATCGGCGGCCCGGTCGGCGATTGCGGCCTCACCGGGCGCAAGATCATCGTGGACACCTATGGCGGATTCGCGCGTCATGGCGGCGGTGCCTTCTCCGGCAAGGACCCGTCCAAGGTGGATCGTTCGGCGGCCTATGCCGCGCGCTACGTGGCCAAGAACATCGTCGCCGCGGGTCTCGCCGAACGCTGCGAAGTGCAGGTCTCGTACGCCATTGGGGTGGCCGAACCCACGTCCATCATGGTCGAGACCTTCGGCACCGGTAAACTGCCCGACCAGCGCTTGACGCAACTGGTGCGCGCGCATTTCGATCTCACGCCCTTTGGGCTACGCGAAATGCTGGATCTGGCGCGGCCGATCTATCAAAAAACCGCCTCGTACGGGCACTTCGGCCGCAAGGAACCGGAATTCACCTGGGAGCGCACCGACAAGGCGAGCACACTCGCGGCCGAACTCAAAGCAATGCGCGCCGCGTGAGCGCGCCGGAGAATTGATCGATGAATGCAGCAATCAAGCAACCCCATGATTTCTTGGTCAAGGACCTGAAGCTGGCGGATTGGGGCCGCAAGGAAATCAAGATCGCGGAGACGGAAATGCCGGGCCTGATGGCGATACGCCATGAGTTCGCGGCGCAGCAGCCGCTGCGCGGCGCGCGCATCACCGGCTCCCTGCACATGACCATTCAGACCGCCGTGCTGATCGAGACCCTGAACGCCCTGGGCGCGCAGGTGCGGTGGGCGTCGTGCAATATTTATTCGACCCAAGATCATGCGGCCGCTGCCATCGCCGCCGGCGGCACGCCGGTGTTCGCGGTCAAGGGCGAGACGCTGGCCGAATACTGGGATTACACGCATCGCATTTTCGAATGGCCCGATGGCGGTCATTCGAACATGATTCTGGACGACGGCGGCGATGCGACCCTGCTGCTGCACCTGGGAGCCAAGGCGGAGAAGAATGCCTCGCTGATCGCACGCCCCGGCAGCGAGGAAGAAGAGCACCTGTTCGCCGCGATCAAGGCCAAGCTGCAGGTTGATTCCAAGTGGTACTCGTCGCGAATCTCTAAAATCAAGGGCGTGACCGAGGAGACCACCACGGGCGTCAAGCGCCTCTATCAGATGGCCAAAGAGGGCGGGCTCGCCTTCCCCGCGTTCAACGTCAACGATTCGGTGACCAAATCGAAATTCGATAATTTATACGGCTGCCGCGAATCCCTGGTGGACGCCATCAAGCGCGCCACCGACGTGATGATCGCGGGCAAGGTCGCGGTGGTCTGCGGCTACGGCGATGTGGGCAAGGGTTCGGCGCAGGCCTTGCGCGCGCTGTCCGCACAGGTGTGGGTGACCGAGATCGATCCGATCTGCGCGTTGCAGGCGGCGATGGAAGGCTATCGCGTCGTCACCATGGACTATGCGGCGGACAAGGCCGACCTGTTCGTCTCGGCGACCGGCAATTTTCATGTCATCACCCACGAGCACATGAAGCGCATGAAGGACCAGGCCATCGTGTGCAACATCGGTCATTTCGACAATGAAATCGAAGTGGCGGCGCTGCGCGCCTACGCCTGGGATAACATCAAGCCGCAGGTCGATCACGTGATCTTCCCCGACGGCAAACGGATCATATTGCTGGCCGAGGGTCGATTGGTGAACCTGGGCTGCGGCACGGGCCATCCCTCGTACGTGATGAGTTCCTCGTTCGCCAATCAGGTGCTGGCGCAAATCGAGCTGTTTGCCAATACCAATAAATACCCCGTCGGCGTGTACGTGCTGCCGAAGCATCTCGACGAAAAAGTGGCGCGATTGCAGCTCTCCAAGCTCGGCGCGCGGTTGACGGAATTGACGGACACCCAGGCGCGCTACATCGGAGTCGAAAAACAGGGTCCGTATAAAGCCGACCAGTATCGCTACTAGGGAGAGCGATCGATGATCGTCAAAAAGCTTTCCAAGGTGTATCCGGATGCGGCGGCGGCGCTCGATGGCGTGGTCGCGGACGGCATGACCTTGATGTGCGGGGGCTTCGGCGCCTGCGGCATCCCCGAGAACCTCATCGATGCCTTGCATGCCTCGGGGGTGCGCAATCTCACCGTCGTGTCCAACAACGCGGGGCTCGACGGCGTTGGATTGGGCCTGCTGCTGCAAACCCGCCAGATCCGCAAAATGATCTCCTCGTACGTGGGGGAGAACAAGGAATTCGAGCGGCAGTACCTCGCCGGCGAATTGGAGCTCGAATTCAATCCGCAGGGCACGCTGGCGGAGCGCATACGCGCCGGCGGCGCGGGAATTTACGGTTTCTACACCAAGGTGGGCGCCGGCACGCTGGTCGCCGAAGGCAAGGACACGCGCACCGTGGACGGCGAGATCTACGTGCTGGAAAAGGGACTGGTCGCCGACGTGTCGCTCATCAAGGCCTGGAAGGGCGATACCGAGGGCAATCTCGTTTACCGCAAGACCGCGCGAAATTTCAATCCCAACATGGCCACCGCCGCCCGCGTCACCGTCGCCGAGGTCGAAGAACTGGTGGAGGTCGGCGCGCTCGACCCGGATAACATTCATACGCCCGGCATCTTCGTGCAACGCATCATTCAGGGCGCGCGCTACACCAAGCTGATCGAGAAGCGCACGGTGCGCAAGCGCGAGGGGAAGGCAAATGCCGTGGTCGCGTGAGGATTTGGCCGCGCGCGCGGCGCGCGAGCTCGAGGACGGCTTTTACGTGAATCTCGGCATCGGCATTCCGACCCTGGTTGCGAACTACATTCCGCCGGGCATGAAAGTCGTGCTCCAGTCCGAGAACGGCATGCTCGGCACGGGACCGTTTCCCTTCGAGGGCGACGAGGATGCGGATTTGATCAATGCCGGCAAGCAGACGGTCACGGCGCTGCCGATGAGTTCGTATTTCTCATCGGCCGACAGCTTCGGCATGATTCGCGGTGGCCACATCGATCTGGCCATCCTCGGCGCCATGGAAGTGGCGGAAAACGGCGATCTGGCCAATTGGATGATTCCAGGCAAGATGGTCAAAGGCATGGGCGGGGCCATGGACCTGGTCGCCGGCGTCAAGCGCGTGGTGGTGGTCATGGATCATACCTCGAAGGAAGGCGATCCCAAGTTCAAGACACGGTGCGAGTTGCCCTTGACCGGAACCAATGTCGTCGACATGGTGATCACCGATCTCGGGGTGTTCTCGCGGCCCACCCGCAAGGATTCATTCAAATTGATTGAGCTCGCACCCGGGGTGACGGCGGAGGAAATTCGCCGCAAGACGCCCGCGCGCTACGCTGGCTAGCGGGCTCCCGATGTCCGCGCTCGACTATCTGCAGCGGCTCGAAGCCGAGAGCATCTACATTTTCCGCGAAGTGGTCGCGGAGTGCGAAAAGCCGGCCATGCTGTATTCCGTGGGCAAGGACAGCTCGGTGATGCTGCACCTCGCGCTCAAGGCCTTTGCGCCGGCGAAGCCGCCGTTTCCCCTGCTGCAGATCGCGTCGGGGTGGGACTTTCGCGAAATGCTCGAGTTTCGCGACGCCACCGCCAAAAAATTCGACTTGGAGCTCTTGGTGCACACCAATGAGGAAGGCGTGCGTGCCGGCGTCAAGCCGTGGACCCATGGCGCCGCGTATTCCGACATCATGCTCACGCAGGCGCTGCGCCAGGCTCTGGACAAGTACGGCTTCGATGCGGCATTCGGCGGCGGCCGCCGCGACGAAGAAAAGAGCCGCGCCAAGGAGCGAGTGTTTTCGTTTCGTTCCGCGCACCATCGCTGGGACCCCAAGAACCAGCGGCCCGAGCTTTGGTCGCTGTACAACGCGCGCAAGAATCGCGGCGAAAGCATCCGCGTGTTTCCCTTGTCGAACTGGACCGAAATGGATGTGTGGCAGTACATCCATTTGCAGCAGGTTCCCATCGTGCCCTTGTACCTGGCGAAGCCCCGTCCGGTGGTGCGGCGCGACGGCCGGCTGATTTTGGTCGACGACGAACGGCTACCCTTGGGTTCGGCCGATCGCGTGGAGACCCTGTCGGTGCGCTTCCGCACCCTCGGCTGCTATCCGCTGACGGGGGCCACCGAGAGCCGCGCCGATGACGTGCCCGCGGTCATTCGCGAAATGCTGTCGACGAAGAATTCCGAGCGCGAAGGACGCGGCGTGGACAAGGACGGGGCCTCGTCGCTGGAGCAAAAAAAGCAAGAGGGCTATTTTTGATGAACAGGCCGGCGGAAAAGAGTCTGTTGCGGTTTTTGACCTGCGGTTCGGTGGATGACGGCAAATCCTCGCTGATCGGGCGTTTGCTGTACGAAACGAAAATGATTTTCGACGATCAGTTCGCCGCCCTCAAGGACGACTCGAGGAAGGTCGGCACTCGCGCCGGCGACATCGATTTCGCGCTGCTGGTCGACGGGCTGGCCGCGGAACGGGAGCAGGGCATCACCATCGATGTCGCCTATCGATTCTTTGCCACCGAGAAGCGCAAATTCATCGTGGCCGACACCCCCGGGCACGTGCAATACACGCGCAATATGGTCACGGGCGCCTCCACCGCGGAGCTTGCCGTGATACTGATCGATGCGCGCAAAGGCGTGCTCACCCAGACGCGGCGGCACAGCTATCTGGCGGCGCTGCTCGGCATCCGCCACATCGTCGTGGCGGTGAACAAGATGGATTTGGTCGACTACTCGCGCGACATTTTCACCAAAATCGAGCGCGACTATCGCGAGTTCGCGCATCAAATCAAGCTCGAGGCGATCACTTGCATCCCAGTCTCCGCCGTCGCCGGCGACAATGTCACGTCGCGCAGCAGGCACACTCCCTGGTATGGGGGCCCATCGCTTCTGGAGCATCTTGAATCCGTCAATCTGCGTGACCCGGCGCAGGGCGCGGCGTTTCGCATGCCGGTCCAATGGGTCAACCGCCCGAACGCGGAGTTCCGCGGTTTTGCCGGGATGATTGCCAGCGGCGTGGTGCGCCGGGGCGATGCGCTGCGAGCACTGCCGTCGGGACGTACCAGCACCGTGGCGCGGGTATTCACCGCCGAGGGCGAAGCACTCGAGGCGGTCGCCGGTCAGTCCGTGACCCTGACGCTGGCCGATGAAATCGACGTCAGCCGCGGCGATGTGCTCAGCACGGCGGATGCGCCGCCGGCGGTCGCCAATCAGTTCGAGGCCACCATCATTTGGATGCACGACGAGCCCCTGCTGCAGGGCCGCGCCTACCTGCTCAAGATAGGCACCAAGACCGTGACCGCAACCATCGCGCCGATCAAGTATCGCGTCAACGTGAATACCATGGAGCATATGGCGGCGAAGAAACTCGATCTCAACGACATCGGCGTGTGCGGACTCGAACTCAACAGCGCCATTGCATTCGAATCCTATCGCGACAGCCGGGTGCTGGGGGGCTTCATCTTGATCGATCGGCTCACCAACAATACCGTGGGCGCGGGACTTCTGCACTTTGCGCTGCGCCGTTCACAGAACGTGCACTGGCAGGCGCTCGATGTGAACAAGCGCGCGCGAGCGGTGCTGAGCCACCAGCAGCCCTGCATTCTCTGGTTCACCGGCTTGTCGGGCGCCGGCAAGTCGACGATTGCCAACTTGGTCGAGAAGCAGCTGCACGCCGACGGCCGGCAGACTTATCTGCTGGACGGCGACAACGTGCGCCACGGACTCAACAAGGATCTGGGGTTCACGGATCAGGATCGAGTCGAGAACATCCGCCGCGTCGCCGAGGTGGCGCGCCTGATGGTCGATGCGGGGCTCATCGTCCTGGTGTCATTCATATCGCCGTTTCGCTCGGAGCGGCGCATGGCTCGCGCCCTGGTTGAGCCGGGCGAGTTCATCGAGGTATTCGTCGACACGCCCTTGGAGCAGGCGGAGGCGCGTGACGCCAAAGGGCTGTACAAAAAGGCTCGCCGCGGCGAATTGAAGAACTTTACCGGCATCGATTCGCCCTACGAAGTACCCGAAGATGCGGAAATCCGCTTGGATACGACGACGCTCGCGCCCGAGGCGGCGGCTGCGCGAGTGATATTGCATTTGCGCGAAGCCGGTATCATCGATGTGGGATATGACCCCGGAATCTAATCCTAGACCGCGGCCCGCAGTGTCGCGCGGCGCTGTTGTTCGTCGCGCACGTCGGCATCGGTGAGCCCGGTGTTGGCCGCAATGATATCGACCAAGCGGTGCGCCGGGTCGCGCGGCAAGGTAACTTCGTGGATGCGCTCCCAAATGCGGATCCGCTCCTCGGCGGTCTTTAAGCGCGAGCATTGCTCGGCCAAGTCTGTGCGGCGGCGTTCCGCGGCTTCGGCTTGGCTGTGCTGAAGGCGCGCCCGGAAGTCCATCATCGGATCTTCGCCGGACTGTGTCGACGGGCGCCCCAAACTGGGGCTTGGCTTGTATGGATTCACGCGAGTCTCCTGACGGGTTAGCCCATCAAGGTAACACTCTATCGGTGCCCGCGAGGCAGTATCGTGCCAGCCCCGGCCGGCCGCGCTGCAACAACACGCTGATCTAACATGAGAAAAGCGCCGTTTCAGCCATTAGGCATGTCCGACGGCATACTCCCGATATCGTGAGCCCCAAAAGACCGACAATTTGCCAAAATTAGCACTGGCAGTAATGATCCAACACGCCGCGCGATGGTGTCCCAACGGCAGTGACAATAACGCCAATGCCGCAGCAATCAACATTTGTGCGGCCACTCGCGCGAAAAACAGCACTCGCCCGGGCCCGGAGATCGGGCCGTAGCGCCCCGAAAGCGATTTACGCGCGAACTCCTGGCCACCGCCAAGCGCGCGTCGCATCAGCCACCGCAGCGACAATCGCTTTGCCTCAATGGGTTCATAGACAATCGCATGGTCGCACCAGACGATGCGCCCGCCCCGATTGACGAGACGAATGAGCATATCTCCATCCTCTCCGGCCGCAAGACCGTATGACGCATCGAAGGGGCCAGGTTCGGCACGCACCAGATCGCCGCGCAGTAGAACGTTTCCGAAGCGCATGCGTCTCAGCGGCACGACTTCACCGCTGGCCATGCGCGGAAAATCGTAAAAGCGGCCGCGGCGAATCCATCGAGGCGCTTCCGTGGGCACCTGCCACGGCCAGCCGGGCTGGGCGCCAGCTATACTGCTATTTGCCAATGGAAAAAGCGACGCAGCGCATTGACACTGTATTTTTCACCGCACGCTTCGACGTGACCCATGGATAAGGCGTGAGGATATCGATCAAACATATTCCTTCGCTCGACGGTCTGCGGGCGCTCAGCTTCATGTTGGTGTTCGTTTCGCATTGCGGACTGGAGTCCTGGGTACCCGGCGGCTTGGGCGTCACCGTATTCTTTTTTCTAAGCGGATATCTCATCACGACGCTGATGCGCGTCGAATTCGCCAACAATGCCTCGATCAACTTTCGCCACTTTTGGCTGCGGCGTGCGCTGCGCATCTTGCCGCCGTTTTATCTGGTGCTTGCCGCCGCAATCTTGGTCGCTTTGGTTTTCGATCCCCCCGGAACCCTATCGGGGCCGGCGGTGGCCGCTCAATTGCTGCACGTCACCAACTACTGGATCGTTTATCGCGGGTATAACGGGCAACCCGCCGGCACCGGGGTGTACTGGTCGCTGGCGGTGGAGGAACACTTTTATTTGCTGTTCCCGTGGCTGTACTTCGGCATGCAGAAATTGAAGCTGGCGCGATTCAGGCAGGCGCTGTTGCTCTGGACGCTGTGCGGATTGATACTGCTGTGGCGCTGTCTGCTCGTCTACCACTTTCACGTGTCGATGAATCGAACGTACATGGCGACCGACACGCGCGTAGATTCGATTCTGTTCGGCTGCGCGCTTGCGGTGTGGCACAACCCCATGCTCGATGAGCTAAAATTGAACATCCGGCGCTGGAAATACGCGGTAGTTCCGAGCGCGCTCGGTATCATTGCATTGTGCGTGGTGATTCGAGATCCCGGATTTCGGGAGACCATCCGCTATTCGCTGCAGGGCATCGCGCTGACGTTCATCTTCATCGCCGCCATCAGTTTCCCGAAGTGGCTGCCGTTCCGGGTGCTGAATTGGCGCCCCATCGCCTTTGTCGGCCTGCTCTCCTATTCGCTGTATCTGCTGCACTTCGCGGTAATCTTTGCGGTGCAGCGCACGGCCCCCGGCTTGAATCCTGCGCTGCAGGGGGTGGCGAGTTTCGCGGTGTCGATGGGCCTCGCGTGGGCGATGTATATTCTGATCGAGAAGCCCTGCGCACGGCTGCGCAGAGCGCTCATCGACTAGCAGCGACGTCGGCGAATTGGTTTCTTTTGTCCGATCTCTGCAGCCCTTGATTCGGAACCGGATTTGTGGCAGTTTTCCCCGAGACACTTGAAAAAAATACAAGATGTCAGATTGTAATGAGATTTTATTCAATGATTCCAGCATTTTACGCGCGAAACAAAGATTTGCTATCAGGTCGACTGGGGATTCATTAGTCTTATCGACAAAGTAGGTGCCGACACAGGCACCGGCAGCGATCTCAGGAAGAGCAAGAATAAATGGCCGTGATGTATACCCCGCTGCGTTGTTCAGATCCGAATTGAGATGAGAAAACTGTTGGGAGCTTCACAGTCAGTTGTTGCCTCTGACATCCATAATGTCTAATGCCATAGACGGCTCACACCACCGTTCGTGCTGTGCCGAGATACTACGCCCCCGATCTTCATGACATTGCCTTTCATACTGGAAGACTACGACGTGGAGGGATTCCTCCCGGTTGCCGCGGCCTTTGGCAGGGAACGATTTGGATACGTGGTGACACCCAATGTCGACCATTTGATTCGCTACCACGATGATCCCTCGTTTCGCGCGCTCTACGCAGACGCGGCGTATGTCTTGCTCGATAGCCAATTCCTGTCGCGCGTTTTCCGTGTATTTTATGGAATCCGCATTCGCGTCTGCACCGGCAGTGATTTGACCGCGCAGCTGTTCGCTCGGATCATTGCGCCTGACGACCGCATCGTGTTGATCGGATGCACCGACGAGCAGGCGCGTTTGCTCGCCAAGCGATACGGGTTGACGGCGCTCTGTCACTACAATCCACCGATGGGGTTCATCCGCAATCCGCAGCAGGTCGAGGCCTGTGTCCGGTTCGTCGAAGCGCACAGCCCTTTCCAATTTTGTTTTTTTGCCGTTGGCGCTCCGCAACAAGAAACTCTCGCGCAAGCGCTGAAATTCCGTGGCATTGCGCGCGGCATGGCGCTGTGTATCGGCGCCTCAATCAACTTTCTGACGGGAGTGGAACTGCGCGCGCCCCGCTGGATGCAACGACTCGGCATGGAATGGTTCTATCGCTTGGTGAACGATCCAGGCCGCCTTGCCAAGCGCTATCTGCTGCGCGGACCGCGAGTTTTCTCCTTGCTACGCTTGACCGACGTGCAGGTGAGACAGCGGGCGGTGCTTTTGCCCGCTGCAACAACCGGCGGGGGACCGGTTCCGGAATCGATTATCCAGTCGTAGGGAAATTCCGACAGAAAAGCACGAAAAAGGTGGGATGCCGCAGTCCTAACCTCCTACAGGGCAGCGCTCGCCTTGCGCTGCGAGTGCGAACATAATCTCGCGGTGCGCATGACGACACTGCAACACACCGCCGAACGCCTGATCGCCGAGCGCGATCGACCTGACCTCGATGGCGCTTTCAACGATGGCTATGAATTGGGCGCCCTACCGAAACATGGCACGGTACTCCGATGGACAGTCGTAGCCTGGTGCCTCGTGGCTTTGTTCATTGGAAGCTACGTCATTGTGGACACGATCATCGGCATGCTGTCGACCGTTGCTGCCCGTCTCGTCGCGTCATCGCCTTAAAGGCACACCTGGGTAATTCCCGACTTGAGTCCGCTGCTGCAGGGCAGATCGCTCATCGACTAGCAGCGACGTCGGCGAATGGGTTTCGGTACCGGCCCAGCCACTGCCGGGCGATCAGGTACAGAAACGGCGGCTGATGCACGATGTAACGGTGCCAGCGCTGTCGGGGTTCTCGAAGCAAGCGGTACAGCCACTCCAGGCCCGCGTTCGTGATCCAAGGCGGCGGGCGCCTCAGGCTTTCGGCCTCATAATCGATGGTGCCGCCGAGCGGCAGAAACAACCGGATGCCCGGCAGCCTGTCGCGGTACTTGAAGACGAATTTCTCCTGGCGGCCGCCGCCGAGCCCGATGACGAGCACGGTGGCCCTCGATGCGTTGATCTGGCCGAGCAACGCGTCGACCTCATCGGGACGGCGTTCATAGTCCATCGCGGGCGAATTGGTTCCGACGACCATCTCCCGGCCCACCTTCGTGTTCACTTTCTGGCGTGCGATCTCGGCCACTCCGGGAGCACCGCCGCAAATGAACACCCGGACCGACGGATCATCCTTGTACCGCAGATAGAAGCGCGGGAAATAATCCGAGCCCGATATGCGCTCCTTGAATGGCGTACCCAACAGTCGGGCCGCGAGCGTGAGAATCTGGCTATCGCACGTGATCACATCGAACTTTGGCAAAAGACGGTAGAAGTCGTTGTCTTTTTGGAGCTTCATAATCATATCGACGTGCAGCGTCAACATTACTCCCTGCCGGAATGTCTCGACCAGCTCGTTCATGGAAACGTCGTCGACGTCGACATTCAGGAGTCTTACCTTGACGTGCATACCGGCAATTCCCTCGAAATCACTATTACGGCGTCAACTGCTCTATCAATTGCTTGGTTTGCGCAATATTCCCGCGGCCGGACGCGCCGAAAACGATCGACTCGATGTGCGGATACTTGCAAACATACTCCAGCGCCTCCAGCGCCGGCAGCGCACCGCTGGCGAAGACCGACATGGCAATCAGGCGACACTTCCCCTGCGCGATGATTGCCTCATAGGCCTGCATGCCGCCGCACATTCTGAAGCCGATCTTGTTGATATTCGCGCAAATGATCGGGTTCTTGATCCCCACTTTTTCCAATCTCTGCAGCAGCATCGGCGCGTTCATGGTGATGAAGCCGGGTTCGGCCTGGAAGCGATTACGCACCAGATCCGCGAAAATTCTAAAGGCCTCGTCGAATCCGAGCCCGAGCAGGAAATCGGTGGCGACGTTCTGCAAAATAATGACGGGCGTATCAAGGCCTGCGAACATTTTCATCTCGGCATCGATCAGTAGGCCTGCGAGACCCTCGACGTCCTTTCGCGCCAGCGACACCCCGCCTTTGAGCAATGCGCCTAGTGCATTTTCCCGCGGCAGAAAGCTGCGGATTGCCCCCAACACGCCTAGCTCGGCGGCCGCGTTGGCATACTTGTGCGCATAGGGCAAACATGGGTAGAACTTGTAGCCGGGGAACTTTTCACGGTTGACGCGGAAATGCTCGCAAACCGCCGCCATGCGCGCGTGCGTCGTGCACATGAACGTCTTAATGCCTTCGGCGTAGGCGTTCTCGAGCACGTCGATCACGGCCGGGGTGTGCTGAAAGCGCATCGCTTGCATACGCGCCTTTTCTTCCGACATGTGGTTCACGCCGAAAAATTGGTTATCGCCGAAGAGAACTCTATCCATGGTAACGCCTGTGCCGGAGAACATTTAAGCGAACAAGGCTAGTAGCGAGCGACACCGTGCAGCCGGCCAAGCAATGTCCGAACGCCGGATCTTGCGTGTTCGGGCTTTGGCGAGCGTTTGACATCGCCTGGGAGACCGGCCTCGAGAGGCTCGATCATCGTGCGTGGCTTATGTGCGTCCTCGCGAATCTTGTTGGCCACGAGTGTCGCATCGCTCGCGGTGCGGAAAGTGCTGATTGGGGTCGCTCCGGTCTTGATGCATTGAACGAAGTGGTCGATCTGTGCTGAGTATTCTTCGCCGCGAACATAAAACCATACCGGGTGCGTCAGTTCCGTCGTGTAGCGCACATTCCAGCCGCGTGAATAGCCCTCGAGCGGCTCCGGAAGCGCGCGAAGGTAGACTTGAATTTCTTGCCGATCCACGTTCATCCGGCCATTGGCGCCCCAAATGCTCATTTTCATGGACATTTTTCGAAAACTCTCATCGCTCCAATTGGTGGCCAGTTGTCCAAAAAAGCCGTCGGCAAATTGAAAGGTGGCGTAGATCTCATCGTCCACGTCGCTCGAGAACACGCTGTTGAACGCCGTTCCGGACACCGCGAGGGGGCGTCCAACGAGATAATTCACCAGATCGATGGCGTGGCAGGAATAATCGAATAGACACCCGCCACCCTCGCTTTTCTGCGACCGCCATGTCGAGCCCTTCGGGCGCAGCACGACGGGCCCGTAGGCTTCCACGCGAACGTGATGCAGATCCCCCAGCACCTTTTTATCGAGTAGTCGCTTGGCTTCGTTGAAAGCGGCAACGAAGCGATAGTGATAGCCCACCTGGTTCACGAGGCGTTTTTGCTCCGCCATCTCGGCGAGGCGAAACCCGGTGCCCGCATCGAGCGCGAACGGCTTTTCGCAAAATACGTGCAAATTCCGCTCCAACGCGGCCGCAACGATCTCAGCGTGATATCTCGACGGCGTCGCGACGAAGACGCAGTCCAACGGCTCCTCGGCCAGCATTTTTTTGTAGTCGGCATAGGTCTTGACGCCGGTGTATTTGGACAGCACGTCCAGAACGTAGTCAGACGTATCGCAAACCGAAGTCAGCTTGATCTCGGGATGGGCATTGACCATGCACTGATGGGACAACCCCATTTTTCCCAACCCGATAATTGCGGCTCTAAGCATCATGTGTTCCCAGAATCTCGGCCCTGCTACATTCAGGTTGCATGAGGCGCACAATCAATATCAATAAGGAAGTTACCTGAAGAAGGTATACAGGCAGAGCCCTTATATACTTATTCGAGGCGACTTTCGGGGTCAACGGGCAGACACGACCGACTGCAGAATCGTGACTCGCAACCACTTTGCTGATTCTAGTTGCCGGGAAGACGAGCCTCTGTACGTTATCGTACACATAGGCATCCATGCTTCAAAAAAAGGTAGCTCCCTCGCGCAATCGAGCAGCCGGCAGCTCTCGACGATTCCCATGGCATCGGAGAAAAATGCCGCTTTCGGCATGAATCCCAATGCTCGGCGCCGCCGCCATCGCCTGGATATCGCGTCAGGTGCCGACATGTGCGATGACGGAATTCGAATGGACGAGGGCGAACGAAGCAAGCGTCCGCGTCGCTCTGCTTGTGCATCAACTCCTCGCTGGGATTGAGCAGAGAGACCCGGCATCCGAGCCGATGAAGCCGAGTGGCTGCAGGTCACTACATTAAATTTTCTGATCACGACGCTCGCGACCTGCGCGCCGGCGGCCTACCCTCCGTGGCGCGCGCGCCTGATCCAATCCAGCCTCGACTTTCGGTTTGAAACACGCGGCGATTCGCTGTTTGCCCAGTACAAGTCGGTATAACATATGTTTATGCACTCTCAATTTGTTCGGCCCGGCGCACGCTGAACCCTCAAATGGGGATTGTATGACAGACATGATGGAAGGCCTCTTGAAAGCGGGGCTGCTACGCGCGCCGCCACCAGGCCGCGGCTGGCTTGGCTAAGGGGCCGTGGGGAGGCGTGGTCGAGTTCTTCGCCTGCAGGGAGGTGCGGGGCACGAGGTCGCGGCGATACTGGCAGCTATGGGGGACTGGCGGCGTTTTCAATCACTCTATCCAAAGTGTTCGCGGCCGGCGAGAACCGTTGAGTGTCGATCGCCTCGCAGGCCGTCGTGTGATACCAGTTCGTTGTGCGCTGGTCGCGCTGTGCGCGACCGCGATCTGGCAGTTGCCACAGCCGCCTGCGAGAGTGTTTGCCTCATTCGGTCATATCTTCATGCGTCTGAACCGTAGTTATGGATAGCTCAATGTCAAATCTAGCATTCACATCGCGGCAAGCGGCTCTTATCGTCATGATATCGACGGTGGGAATCGTACTGCGATTCGCGGCCATCGATCGGAGCTACTGGACGGACGAGTTGGCCACAGTCGTCAATGTTGACGTGCCGAACTGGACGACAGTTGTGCAAATTGCATCTCGCGACAATCAGCCACCGCTGTACAACATCACGGTATTCGCTTGGACTCGCGCGTTTGGCTACTCTGAAATTGCAGTACGTTCTTTGTCCGTGCTATATGGACTAATCGCGCTGTTTACGCCGTGGCTCGCGCGTACATCGCTGAGTCGAAATGAAAAACTGTTGAACTTCGCGATCTTGTGTTTGATGTCGTTGCCCATCAGATATGCGCAGGAAGCGCGCAACTACAGCCTGCTTTTTCTGATGTCGTCAGCCTGTCTATATTCCTACTATGAGATGAGCACAGCCTCACGCCGCAGTACTCAGGTCTTGTTTCACATAAGCCTGATACTTCTAGCGTTTAGCCATTTGTTCGGTCTAATGTTAGCGGTTTCTTTTCTCGCTGTTATGATCTGGCGGGAACGTCGTGTTACCTGGCGGCTCGGCTTGATTTTGTATGCGGCCGCGCTCTCCGCGGCAGTCCTAGTTCCGCTGCTGCGCGGCGGCGCCGGTCAACAAGCGGGCGGAAATTTCTGGATCACCTTCACCGTCGGATCTGTAAGTCAGGAATTGCTTAGAATCTTCACGCCGGTTGGCATCTTGCTGTTGGCGTACGCTTTCGCCATCTGGCGTCGCACGTTACAGAGAGTCAAGTTCAATCCGGTGCTGGCACAGTCCATGATGCCTTTTGTTCTGATGTTTAGCGGCTGCTTGGTCATCTCCCTTCATTCTCCGATACTGCGGTCACATTATCTCATCGGACTGATTCCCGCCTATGCGCTGTTGACCACGTGGTTTTTGCAGCCAAACGTTTCGTGTAGTCCGCCAATCGCAACCCTGGTTTTATTGTTTACATTGGCGTTGCAGGCCGTGGCGCTGAGCTTTTCCCCTTTTTTGTTCGTCCAAGAGAACCTTCGAGAAATAGCGGAACGCTCGATCGCGGCTAACAGCAAAGTTTGCTACTTGGTTCCAAACGGTACGGCGGAGCGCGCGAGAAAATATCTGGCTTTTTATGTACTCAAGCGGTTCAATCGTCCTGACCTCGAGCCGGAAATGATTGCGGAATCGGATGTTCCGCAGGTCCCCGCAACCCGCGGCTGCAATTTATGGGCTGAGGCTCACCTCCAGAAGCGCGGTGTTTCAGTGCTGAAAGCCTTACCGCAGTTCAATCGCTGCGCTGATGTCCCGCTAGGCAGGCCGGGCGTAAGGATGGCCAGCACACTGATCGACTGTAGATCCTGACAAATTCGCTACGGGTGGTTCAAGGTCCAGTCGTGATAGGTCTGGCCCAGTCCCGGGGTCGGGGTGTAGCTCGAGGCGTCCTGGATCAGCGTATTGGTGCCGCCCCAGGGATTCCACGTCCACGCCATGACC